>Ga0153956_1000157_pt1 | contig 87304 bp, 81 predicted proteins | sample TSFL040MetaG_FD_104704 | JGI IMG/M metagenome (GOLD analysis project Ga0153956, IMG submission 104704) | Attine ant fungus gardens microbial communities from Florida, USA - TSFL040 MetaG | ecosystem: Host-associated > Fungi > Mycelium > Unclassified | place: USA: Florida, Wekiwa Springs... | reverse complement strand
GCCCGTCCCCCGCCGGCCGGATCACAACAAGGACGCGATGGGCGCGAACCTTGTTCCACCGAAAGGAGAAATCATCATGGCCAACATCGGCACCTTCACCGCAGACAAAGACGGCTTCACCGGCACGCTTCGCACCCTGACGCTCAACGTCAAGGTCAAGCTGGTTCCCAACGACAAGGGCGACAACGAGAAGGCCCCCGACTTTCGCCTGCAGGCCGCCAGCCACGACATCGGCGCGGCGTGGAAGAAGACCAGCGAGGCCGGGCGGGAGTACATCTCAGTGACCCTCGACGATCCTTCGTTTCCGGCCACGGTCTACGCCCGCCTGATCGAAGGCGAGGACGGCACCCACGACCTGATCTGGTCGCGCAGCAAGCCCCAGGCGGCGTGACCGCCGCCCGCAGCGCCCCGCCACATGGCGGGGCGCTGTGCTGTTCGTTCGTCCCGAACATGGCAGCGGCAGGCAGTGCCCCATAGTGGGCTGCATCTTCCTGTTTGGGAGCAGTGTCTGCGGTTGCGGTCAGGGCCTGGCGTGCCGGCGCGGTGCACCGCCGGGCTTTACGGGCTACGCCCAGTGCCGTCTTTGCCGTCACGGCCATCCGGCTCCAATCCCTCACGCCTTCGCGCCTGCGGCGCTGCGCGCTTCGCTTACCTCCAGGGAAAAGCCCTGTGGGCTATCCCCGCCGCGCACAGCTTGGCGCCCCTCGATACCACCGAACCGGCGGCGCCGGATCGGCCCGGCCAGCGCCTACGGCTGGGCCGCTGCCGCGAGCTGGCTTTCAGCCTCGCTCATCAGCACTGCCGTGCTGCATTCGAGCGCGCCGGCGATCTTGAAGATGATCGCCAGCGTGGGCATGTGCTCGCCGCGCTCGACCTTGCCCATGTGCGAGCGTTCGATGCCAGCCAAGTGCGCCAGCGATTCCTGCGCGATGCCGCGTTCCGTCCGCAACGCGCGCACCGCCGCGCCGAAGGCTTGCGCCAACTCGGCATCGTAGGTGGTGGCGCCGGCCGGTCGGCCGCGCTGAATGGGTCGCTTCTGCATAGACAGAAGCGTCAAGTCGCAGCACAATTAAAACCACGTTATCTTTAACTCTTTCACCGACATCCCACTGTTTTGCGTTTTTACGGAAATCCGCATCTGTGCCTCTGCGGATTTCCACAAAGCCGCAAAGCCACGGAATCACAATCGTGCTTTTTCCCCAAATCCGCCGATGCGGCTTTGCGTTTTCATGCTTGGGCGGATTTGTGAATTGGGAATAGATCGCCATGAATCCACTCATCACCGAGGGCGAGCGCCAGCGCCTGCTGGCCCACGGCCAGGCCCGCGCTGACGGTCAGGCCGGCGACCCGCGACCCGTGGTGCGCCTGTTCACCCCGGATGCTCACCTCACCTGGCTGCTCGCGTCGCTCGACCCGGCCGATGGTGATACGGCCTACGGCCTGATCGACCTGGGCCTGGGCATGCCCGAGCTGGGCACCGTGAAGCTGTCCGACCTGGCATCCATCGTCGGGCCGCGCAAGCAGACCGTGATGCGGGATCGGTATTTCCAGGCGACACGTCCCTTGTCGGAGTATGTCCGGCTGGCCCAGGAGAACGGCGGCATCGTCGATTGAACCAATCGCGTTGCGGCGCAACCGGACGTATTGAGACTATTTCCGTCGCAATTCAGATTTGCCCGGTCTCAATTCGTACTCTTGCACCAAAACAGGGCATCTGAGACGGAAACGGCCACGATCTTTGGCGCGGGTTGCGGCACCTTGATTTGTGCCGCGTGTCGTTTTTGGACTGCGCGGCCGTCGTATTCGGACGCATTGCGCAATACCCAGGAGCCCATCGGTCTTGACACTTGATGTTAAAGCTCAAACAGGTTCGGATGATGTTTTGATGTGGACGCGGTAGCTCCGGTCTTGAACGCCCGTGACGACGTTCCTGCTGTTCGACGGGAGCTTGGCAATCATGGGCAATCCGCACCATCTTGCGCATTGGTATCCGACCGCCGCGTACCTCTACATCTTGTGCCTGGACACGCTCGCACTGGCCTGGGAGTACCTGCGCCGCCATCCCGAATACCGGCTCGACTGGCTGCGCCACCAGCGCCGAGCGAACGCACAACAGGCGGCGCTTCGCTGGGGCTTGCGCCTGCTGGAAGACCCGGCCCTGGATGCGCGTGACGCGCATCCGGCCTGGCTGCCCGGCCACGATGCCGTGGTGCAACTCCATCCCGATGCCGATCCGCCGCCCGATGCGGCGGCTTTCGAGTTCTGGCACATCCCCGGTCACAAACAACTGCTGCATGACGGCAAAGGGCTGACGCTGATCGCGCGCAGCCCCGGCCATTGCGCGCGCTTCGCGCTGGCGCCCGGCCTGGAAGACGGCATGGCGGTTGCCTATGCCAATCGCGGAAGTGGTGGCGGCGTTGCCGCGCCCGCGCCTACGCGCAGCGCGACGCTGGCCACCGCTAGGCCCCGGCCCACACCGGCCGCGATGCTGGAGCTGCACACCCTGCAGGCGCTCGACGCGACCCTGGCGGGTGCGTCCTTGCGCGACGTGGCCGAAGGACTGTTCGGCGCCGACGCCGTGGCGGCCGACTGGCACGCCGACGGCGACCTGCGCGCCCGCGTGCGCCGCCTGGTGCGCCGGGGCAATGCGTTGATGCGCGGCGGCTATCGCCGCCTAGCACAACTGCCGCCGCTTGAGAAGGGACGTTTTGATGGGGACGCAAAACGTCCCTGAGCAGCGGAGCTTCGTTTTCTGAGACTGCCTCCATCCGGCTGCGCTGTGTAGCCGGAGCTTCACAACCGATGGAGGTTCACACCATGCGTCCCGCTCCCTTGCGGCCTTCTGCAACAGTTTCGGCCACTGTCTCGACCGCTGCCGCGCAGCCGCAGCGTTACCTCACCAACGACGAAGCCGCCGAGTACCTGCGCCTGTCGCCGCGCACGCTGGAGAAACAGCGCGTGATCGGCGGCGGCCCGCGCTTTCGCAAGTTTGGCCGGCGCGTCATGTACGCCGTGGCCGACCTCGACGCCTGGGCCGCCGACCGCAGCTTCGAGACGACTTCCGATCCCGAGTACGCCGAACAGCACTCGGCAGACAGCCGTGCGCGCTGATCGCTGGCACGCGCCAGGCCATCGCCATGTCCAGCTCCTCGCTGCCATCCCGGCAGCGGCCTTCGCAAGAACGCGAACAGCTCGACCTGTTCCGCGCCTTGCCGGGCGACATGGCGCCGCGCGACAGCCAGGACTTGATGGCCTTTCCGTTCTTCTCGCTGGCGAAGTCGCGGCGCACGGCGCCGATCGACTTTCGCGCGGGCAACGTCACGATCCGCGTGGAGGGTACGACCGAGCACGGCATCGCCACGATCTGGGATGCGGACGTGCTGATCTGGGCAGCCTCGCAGATCGTGGAGGCCCGCGACGCGGGCCTGCGGCCGTCGCGGCTGATGCAGGCCACGCCCTACGAGATCCTGCGCTTCATCGGGCGCGGTACGTCGCTACGCGACTACCAGCGTCTCAAAGCCGCGCTGGATCGCCTGCAATCCACGACCGTGGCCACCTCCATCCGCGAAACCACTGGAAGGCGCCTGCACCGCTTCTCGTGGATCAACGAGTGGAAGGAACTGGCCGATACCAAGGGCACGCCTTTGGGCATCGAGCTGATCCTGCCGGACTGGTTCTATGCCGGCGTGGTGGATGCCGCCCTGGTGCTGACCATCGACCCGGCATATTTCCGGCTCACGGGTGGCATCGAGCGGTGGCTGTACCGGCTGGTGCGCAAGCACGGCGGGCGGCAGGAAGGTGGCTGGCAGTTCGATTTCCGGCACCTGTGGCGCAAATCGGGCAGCGCCACGCGCTTCTCGGATTTCGCCTACGACCTGCGCGCGCTGGTCGCGCGGCAGTCGCTGCCGGGCTACGTCCTGGGCATCGAGCGGATGCCGGGCGGTGGGGCCGAGTTGCTGACCTTCCGGCCTGTGCGTCCCGTGCCGCCCACGGCACGGGGATAAACGGTGCGCGGCCTGTGGACGGGCTCGTGCTATCAGGAGTACGCGGACTCGTGCTATCGGGAGTATGGCTATCGTGCTATCAGGAGTACGGATCGGCCGCAAAGCCAATGCTGGCGCGGGTTTCGGCCTCCCTTAACTTCCCTAACTTAAAACCTCTAACTGGTAGTAGCAGCGCCGCGCCACGGTGGACAACCGCCGTGCGGCCATCAGCACAGCGGCAACAGCCAGGCTTTCCAACACGGAGGGCCAGGCCATGATCGTCGCGCTGCTCAACCAGAAAGGCGGCGTCGGCAAGACCACGCTCGCCACCCACATCGCCGGCGAGCTGGCGATGCGCGGGGCATCGGTCATCCTGCTGGATGCCGACCCGCAGGGCTCCGCGCTGGACTGGACGCAGCGCCGCAGTCAGCAAGGCTTGCCCCGGCTTTTCAGCGCCGTGGGCCTCGCACGCGAAACGCTGCATCAGGAAGCCCCGGAGCTGGCACGCCGCGCCGATCACGTCGTCATCGACGGCCCGCCGCGCATTGCCGCCTTGGCGCGCTCCGCGCTGCTGGCGGCCGAGCGCGTGCTGATCCCTGTGCAGCCCAGCCCCTACGACTTGTGGGCCAGCGCCGAGATGGTGACGCTGATCCGCGAGGCGCAGGTGTTCCGGCCGGCGCTGCGCGCGGCCTTCGTCATCAATCGGCGCGTCAGCACCACCGTGATCGGACGCGAAGCGCGCCAGGCGCTGGCCGACCAGCCGCTTCCTGCGCTACGCGCGGAGGTGCATCAGCGCATCGTGTTCGCCGACAGCGTGGCCGCTGGACGGCTTGCATGCGAGACGGAACCAGACAGCGCCGCCGCGCGAGAAATCACCGCGCTGGTGGACGAACTGCTGCGGTGGCCGGCATGACCGCGAAACCGCCACCCAACAGCAAACGCACGGCCAAGCGCGTCGGCATTGGCGCGCGTCCGCCCGCGAATCCGCACGCCGAGGCGTGGATTCGCCAAGGCGATGGCGATGCCCTCAACAAGGGCGACACGTACACGGCTCGCCTGACCCTCGACATCACGCCCGCCATGCGGGCGCGCATCAAGGTGTCGGCCTTCACGCAAGGCGTGACGGTGGCCGACATGCTGCGCGGCCTGCTGGAGCGGGAGTTTCCAGAACACCGCAGGGAGAACACGCCATGAACGCATCCGCTTTGCCAGCCTCTGCACTCGTAGCCATCGCGGCCACGGCAACACCGTCGCCGTCGCTCGCTATGCTCGCGGGCCGGCCTGCCTCCACTCCGCTGACGCGCGTTGCGCTGGCTTACGTGGAGCACCGGATCAAGCTCTACCTGCGCTTTGGTGAGCCTGCGCGCACGCTGCGGCTCGACCGCTGGCGCAGCGTGGCCGTGTTCGTACCGAATGCGGTGTTTTGCCGCATCCGCTGGCAGTCCAACGACTACGGCACCGTGCGCTGGCAGCTCATGGTCATGCAGGCTTGCACGCCGCTCGATGCGGTGCAGCGCATCCCCGGCGTGCAGCCGGGCGCGCGCCTGCTGCTGCACGCCGAGGGCGACAGGGCCGTGCGCGCCGTGCTGGAGCGCATCGACACCATCGACGCGCTGGGCATCGCGCCTGTCACCGTCTCGCCCGCGTACTGGCGCACGCTCGCAAACCGGCTCGCGGCGCGCTTGCCGCTGCCCGAATACACCGTCGAGCGGCATGCCGCCTGGCTGACCGGGAGGGTGTCGCCATGACCGCCGCAGCAACACCCATTTCTCGCTCGCCTGCGCACTCACGTTTGCGTGCTCGCCTCGTGCTGGCCGCACTGTCCGCCTGCGGCTTTGCTGCGCTGGCCTGGGCGGCTTTCGTGCAGCCGCTGCCGCGCCTGGTCTACAACCCGTCCGACAGCGTCGCGGTCGGCTGGTATCGCATAGAACCGCTTCACGGTCATCCCGGCTCGCTGCCACGGCCCTTGTCCGTGGGCAACATCGTGCTGACCCGATTGCCTGCCAACACCTCTGCGCTGGCTGCGCAGCGCGGCTACCTGCCAGCGCGCGTGCCGCTGCTCAAGCGTGTGGGCGCGGTCGCGCCGCAGCATGTGTGTGTGTTCGATGCGCTGGTCTGGATCGACGGTGTGCCGGTGGCCGCAGTTCGGTCTGCCGACCGGCTGGGCCGCGCGCTGCCATCCTGGCCGCAGTGCCGGCAACTTCGGCCTGGCGAACTGTTCCTGCTCAGTGTGACCAATCCGGCGTCGTTCGACAGCCGGTATTTCGGGCCGGTCAGCGCATCCGCCGTGATCGGCGTCGCGCGCCCGATTTGGCTGGAGGCCCGCCCATGATGGCCGCCGACGCGCTGCACGTTGCCGTGCATCTTGTCGTGCCATCGGGCGTGCCGATCCGGTGGCTTTCCGCATGTCATCGCGCGTGCAGTGCGAGCGCCGATCCTTCGTATCGGGCACCGCACTTCGCGCTACCTTTCCATGTGCAGGTGTCTTGCCTCGAACGCGCCCGGCCTATGGCCGTCGCCGCGTTCGCCGGCGCGCTGGCTGCTCGCGCAGCAGCGCCGCCGGGTCGCCGCTGCCCGGAGCGCCAGCGAGGGGCAAAGGCGGAAGGCAAGACAAAAGGACGCGGCACCAGGCCGCGTCGAAAGCCAGTCTGCACGTGGGGTTGGCGCGGCACGGCGCGGCTTCGCCGCCGTGCTGCTTGTGGCGCGAGGCCCGCGCCAAGACAGGCATGTCCGCGTGCTTCGCACGACCGGACACGCCAGAGCTTGCAGAGAGAACGGCCATGACCGACCGCCGCGACGACGATTTCCGCGTGCGCTCCAGCGCCCCGAAGAACCGGGGCAAGGGCCAGGGGCAGAGCTTCGTTTCCAAGGTGCTCAAGCAGGCAGGCAAGGCCAGCAGTGGCAAGTCCACGGTGCGCCCAGCTTCGGCGCGTGGCGCCGGTCAGCGGCCCGGCTCGCGCCTGGGGCGCGGCCACACGGCGGCGCGCTTCGCCGGGGCGAAGCTGACGCCCCTATCGCGGCGCGTGACCATCAAGACGCTGCTGGTGAATCACCAGCGGGCCAGCCCGCAGTCGCTCGCCAAGCACTTGCGCTACATCGAGCGCGATGGCGTGGGCCGCGATGGCGAGCCGGGCCAAGCCTACGGGCCGCAGACCGATGCCGCCGACCTCGATGCCTTCAAGGAACGTTGCGCCGACGACCGGCACCATTTCCGCTTCATCCTCTCGCCCGAGGATGGTGCGGAGCTGGAAGACCTGCGCACCTACACGCGGCACCTGATGCAGCGCATGGAGGCCGACCTGGGCACGGGCCTCAATTGGGTGGCCGTCAACCACTGGAACACCGACAACCCGCACACACACATAGTCGTGCGCGGGCGCGACGATACTGGTAAAGACCTCATCATCGCGGGCGACTACATCGCCGATGGTTTCCGCCATCGGGCCGCTGAGCTGGCGACTGAATGGCTGGGGCCGCGCACCGAGCTGGAGATCCAGCAGACCTTGCAGCGCGAGGTGGAGCAAGAACGGTGGACGAGCCTGGATCGCACCTTGAAGCTCGAGGCCGGCGACGATGGCCTGGTGCATGTCCAACGGCTCAACGAACCCCGGCTGCAACGCCAGCGCTTGCTGCTGATGGGCCGCCTGCAGCGCTTGCAGCGCCTGGGCCTGGCCGACGAGACGCAGCCGGGCACCTGGGCCGTCCATATCGATGCGGAAAAGACCTTGCGCGCCCTGGGCGAGCGTGGCGACATCATCCGCACCATGCAGCGGGCCATTCGCGGCGAGCCGCGCGAGCTGGCGGTGTTCGAGCCGGGGGACGATGGCCGAACCGTCCTTGGGCGCGTAGCCGCGAAGGGGCTGGCCGACGAGCTGCGCGACCGGGGCTATCTGGTCATCGATGGCGTGGACGGCAAGGCGCACTACGTCGCGCTCAACGCCCGCGAAGAGCTGGCGAACTATCCGGCCGGGGCCGTGGTGGAGGTCAAGGGATCAGCCGACGTGCGCGCGGCCGACCGCAACATCGCCGCGCTGGCGAGCGATGGCCTGTACCGCACCGACCATCACCTCGCCATCGCGCAGGGACAGGCCGTGCCGGGCCGCGACCCCCAGGAGGTCGTGGCCGCCCATGTCCGCCGGCTGGAAGCCCTACGCCGGGCAGGCATCGTGGAGCGCGTGGCCGAAGGGCTATGGAAGGTGCCGGGCGACCTGCCCGAGCAGGGCCGCCGGTACGACGCGCAGCGCCTGGGCGGCGTGGCCGTGGAGCTGAAATCACACCGGCCCATCGAGCGGCAGGTGCGCGTGATCGGCGCCACCTGGCTCGACCAGCAATTGATCGGTGGTGGCTCGAGCCTGGGCGACCTGGGCTTTGGTGGCGAGGCCAAGCAGGCGATGCAGCAGCGCGCCGACTTCCTGGCCGAACAGGGACTGGCCGAGCGGCGCGGGCAGCGTGTGATCCTGGCGCGCAACCTGCTGGGCACGCTGCGCAATCGGGAGCTGGCACAGGCCGCCAAGGACATTGCTGCTGACACGGGCTTGGAGCATCGTCCGATAGCCGACGGGCAGCGCGTGGCCGGCATCTACCGGCGTTCCGTCATGCTCGCCAGCGGGCGCTATGCCATGCTCGATGACGGCGTGGGCTTCTCGCTGGTGCCGTGGAAGCCAGTGATCGAGCAGCGACTGGGGCAGCAACTGGCCGCGACGGTGCATGGCAGCAGAGTGTCCTGGGAGATTGGGCGACAACGCGGAATCTACATTGGTTAGTCACAGGGTTACACCTCGGGAGTTCAGGCGGTTTGAAGCAGAGGAAATGCATCACGCCTGGGTGTTACGTTGCGACTAGGACGGAAGCGGGGACTACGGGAGCAAGATCACAGCCGTGATAGCGCACCTTGGATGCCACCGTGCGCGGCGATGAACATGGCGACGGCGGACCGGCAATAAGATTCGATTTCGTCCTCTGCTCTCGCCTCATCGAAGCGAGCGATTGTCAGCAGGTCAGATCCTTTGATAAGCGCGGCAAACAAGCGGGCGGACCGCAGAGCATCGGGCACGTTCAGAACCGCCTTCGCGTGCAACTGCCGCAACAGGGCCTCGATCTGGGCGATGACATAGGCGGGGCCGGCTTCGTAGTGGAGCTTGCTTAACGACTTCTGATTCGTCTTGTCGGCCATGATCATGGCTTCGACACTGCGGACGTCCGGGCTCAACAACGTGCGAAGCAGGGACGATCCCACCGCGATGAGCTGATCTTCGGCCGAACCGTCAACGCCTTCAATAAGGGCCTGGGGTGCAAATTGATGGCAGTGGGCCGCGATGGCTGCGCTGAACAGCGCCTCCTTGTTCTCGAAGTGCCGATAGATGCTTAGCTTGGATATCTTCGCCCGCTGGGCGACCTTGTCCATCGTCGTCGCTTGAAAACCCAGTTCCACAAAGAGTTCGCCCGCGGCGCCGACTATCGTTTGGCCAAGCGCCTCGTTGGCGGGCCGGCCGCGTCGCCCCTGTTTTTTTTCGGTCACGTAAATTCCAGTACTTGACAGTATCCTAATTACTGATTTAGGATACCTCATAGTATCCGAAATTTGCAAGTCAGGCGCCCGGCTCGCGGCCCGTTCGACCGCATATCGCCTGACGATAACGCGCCGGCCGACGAAACAAGGAGATTTCCATGAAACGACGATCCCTATTGAAACTGGCCGCGCTTTCCACCACCGGCCTCGCCCACGCACAGTCCACCGCCGAGTCCAACTCAGTCCCTTCCATCGACAACACGGAGCCCATCACCATGAATGACGTCATCATCATCGGCGGCAGCTTTGCCGGCCTCGCTGCCGCCCTGCAGCTCGGCCGTGCCCGCCGAAAGGTCACCGTTCTCGATACCGGCCTGCCGCGCAATCGCTTCGCCGGCCACTCGCATGGCCTGCTCGGCCACGATCACAAGCCGCCGCTGGACATCCTGGCCGAGGCGCGGCAACAATTGGCGCGTTATCCCGCGATCAGGCTGGTCAGTGCCCGGGCCGACAGCATCTCCGGCGCCATCAACGATTTCTCCGTTCTCACTGGCGATGGCGAAAGCCTTGGTGCGCGCCGCCTGATCCTGAGCTATGGCGTCGCCGACCAGATGCCAAGTGTTCCGGGCTTTGCCGAAAGCTGGGGCACGTCCATCGTGCCTTGCCCCTATTGCGACGGCTTTGAAGTCGCCGGCCAGCATTGGGGCGTCGTCTGGTCCGGCCCGCAGTCGCACAATCAGGTCAGGCTGTTCCTTGATTGGACCGACAAGTTGACTGTCTTCGCCGATGGTCACGACATTGCGCCCGATATCCAGGCCGATCTGGCGCGCCGCAAGATACCTGTCGTCGATGGCCGGATCGTCGAGATCGCCCATCAAAAGGGCCGTATCACTACTGTTAATCTCGATACCCACCGCAATATCGCGGTCGACATCCTGTTCGCTCATCCGCGCAACAAGCCGTCCGCAAGCCTGCATGCATCACTGGGCCTCGCCACGGTCGATACGCCCACCGGCATCGTCCTCAAGGTTGACGAGCGCCGCCAAACCAGCACGCCTGGCATCTACGCAGCCGGCGATCTCACGACGCCCTTCTTGCCCTCGGTCACCCAGGCATCATCGCAGGGCGCGATGGCGGGTATCTTCGCCCAGCAATCAATGCTGGCTTGAAGGCATTGACTTCCTTCTCCGGTTGCCGCGGGCTATCGCGAGAAGGGCGATCCGGCGAGGGCGCGATCCGCAAGACTTGCCGTTAACCAAGTGTGTGCGTGGTGGATCATGCCGGGCGCTAGCCCTCATCAAGGAGTGTTATGAGCGTGCTTGAACTGAAGGTTCCTCCCCCTATCGTGACGCTTGTCCTGGCGCTTCTCATGTGGCTGACGCCAGCCGTTGCGGGCCTTGTGCATATTCCCTATCCGGCCCGTGTGCTCTGCGCCGTCATTTTGGTGTGCGTCGGCCAAGGCATCAGCATCGCCGGAATGGTTGCGTTTCGGCGCGCCAAGACCACCGTGAACCCGGTTAAAGCAAGCATGGCGTCCTCGTTGGTCATCCGAGGCGTGTACCGCTATACGCGCAACCCCATGTATGTCGGGCTCTTGCTTACCCTGTTGGCGTGGGCAGTGTTTCTGGCGAATCCGCTCACTGTCCTATGGGCTGTCGTGTTCGTGCTTTACATCACCCGGTTCCAAATTATTCCGGAAGAGCGTGTGTTGGCTTCTCTGTTTGGGGCCGAGTACGAGGCTTACAAAGGCCGGGTACGCAGATGGGTATGAGACTCGACGGGGCAGCTAGCACTTTCCCGCTATATCAATCGTCTGGCCAACGCTTCGGTTGACGCGACAGCGCCGGATGATCCGAGCGATCGAGTAGGGCGCCGTGGCAAGTTCCAAAAGCGTGCTGCCCATCGACAGTCTGCGGTAGATGTCCAGCGACTCATAGTGCGCATAGCCACGCAGCACCCTGGTTCAAGAAGATGGTTACCAGGGAACGCTTCTTACCTACGAGCCTGCATAGTTGAGCGCCGGGCGTATCGGCGCAAGCGCCTCCGGGGATCGGCTCAACGCCCATCCCCGCCGCGTTGCACTTGGCGCCCCTGGCATACCGCCAAACCGGCAGCACCGGATCGGCCTGGCAAGCGCCTAGGCTGAGTGCTGGTCTTAAGCCTCGCTCATCAGCGCAGCCGTGCCGCACTCCAATGCACCGGCGATCTTGAAAATGACCGCCAGCGTCGGCATGTGCTCGCCGCGCTTGACCTTGCCCATGTGCGAGCACTCGATGCCAGCCAGCGCGCGCTCCTCGCCCGGAACCTGCTGGGCACGCTGCGCAACCGAGAACTGGCCAGAGCTGCCAAGGGCATTGCCGTCGATACTGGCCTGGAGTATCGGCCCGCGGCTGGATCCATCGGTTAGTCGCGGCGTTGCAGGAGGCTGCCTGAAGCCAATTCCTTGAATGCCTAAAAGAAATCCTGGGTGAGAAATCACACTGACCCGTTTGATCCCAAGAATGAAAATTTCCTTGCGCGGAAAAGCGCATGTTGGATCAAATGGAAGGAGTTTTATATGCGTAAAGCCATGCTCGCAATCTACTGTGCCGCGGGAGTTTTTGCTGGTACAGCAATGGCGGGAGAAATCTATCCGCAGCCCTCTCAGGAAGAAGGTCGCCCGGTAACTCGCGCGGAAGTTTTGGCCGATCTGCAGATGTGGAATAGGGCCGGCATGAATCAGTACCCGAGGGAAGACATGTATCCCAATATCTTGCAAAGCAGCGATTACCAGAAAAGCCTGAGAGAGTACCGCCGCCTGCGTAGCGGGCCTGAATTTCAAATGGCCGTTCAGAACTTGAAGTCAAAAATTGGGGACAAATGATTTCTGGAGTTGTCGCACTCAACTAAAAGAAAGGGGTGAAGCCCCCCTTTCTTCATTTGAACGCCATGAGCGTTAGCTATAGCGCATGCAATCGCTGCTCCAAAGCCGCCACATCATGCAGCACCAACGATCGGCGGGTTGATGTGATGAGTCCTTGCTTTCCCAGTCGCGCCATTTCCCGGCTAACCTCTTCCCTTGAGGCCGCAATACGTGCCGCCAAGTCAAGATGACGCGGTGCAGGCGATAGAATCGAACGGTTGTCCACGATGCCGGATTTTTCTGCCAGTTCCAGTAGGTAGCTATAAAGTCGCCCCGAAATCCTCAATATGCCAAGCTCGACCAAGCGGCTAATCAACTGCTCCGTCGCAGCTTGTTGCGTCTCCAGCAGGAACCCTCCGAATACCGCGTCCTCTCGTATCAGCTTCATGAAATCGGTACGCGCCAGGCACGCAAGCAGCGACGGATTTAACGCTTGAGCTTGCAGGGAAGCCGCACTGCTTCCCATCACACCAACAACCCCGAAATGCCCGCCCTGCGAAAAATCTGAAATGAGCAGTTCACGCCCATTTGGAGATAGTGCAGAAACCCGCATCTTGCCTTGGCAAACAATGAAGAATGTTTCTTGTGATTCGCCAGCAGCAATTTGCCCCGGCTCCAGGCTTTGCCAAGTACATAGACTGGCAACCTCACCGAGTCGAAGATCATCCATGCCATCAAAAAGATGGCAGGTCCGCAATCTCCGAATCGAGACCTCTGATTGGATATCTTTGGTCAGAAGCATTGCGTTTCTTCGTTTTCAATGTGTTGTTTAGTTCGCAACCAATGTGCAGCACCGCTCAGCTTTGCGAAGGAACTGGCCTGATCTTGAACCAGATGGAGTACATGGCCGGCAGGAACACCAGGGTCAGAATCGTTCCTGCGAACGTGCCTCCGATGAGCGTGTAGGCCAGCGTTCCCCAGAACACCGAGTGGGTCAGCGGGATGAATGCCAGGATCGCGGCCAAGGCCGTCAGGATCACGGGCCGCGCGCGCTGGACGGTTGCTTCGACAACCGCATTGAACGGGCTCAAGCCTTCCTGCTCGTTGTGGTGGATCTGCCCGATCAATATCAGCGTGTTGCGCATCAGGATGCCGGACAACGCAATCAGGCCGACCAGGGCATTGATGCCGAATGGCTGCTGGAACAGAAGCAGCGTCGGCACGACACCGATCAACCCAAGCGGGCTGGTCAGGAACACCATGACCATTGCGGAGATCGAACGCACCTGCAAAATGATGACGAGCAGCGTGAGCGCAATCATGATCGGGAACAGCGGCAGCATCGCCGTGGTGGCTTTGCCAGACTCTTCGATGGAGCCAGCCTGTTCGATACGGTAGCCAGAAGGAAGCTGATCGATAACCGGCTGCAACTGCTTCAAGATGGCAGTGGAGACATCCGGCGGTTGCAATCCGTCGGCGATATCGCCTCGAACCGTGATGGTCGGTGTGCGGTCACGGCGTCGCACAATGGGATCTTCCATGCGCACTTCGACGGTGCCGACCTGTGACAACGGTATGCGTTGCCCTGCCGAGCCGACCAGGGTGAAGCCGGCGATCTTTGCAGGATCGAGGCGAATGTCGCCCGCCGCGCGACCGACCACCTGCACCGAACGGATATCCTCGCGCACTTCCGTCAGCGGCACTCCGCTCAACAGGAACTGCAACTGCAAGGCCACTGAACTGGAAGCCAGCCCCACGGCCTGGAGCCGATCCTGATCGAGCGTGAAGTGCAAAGCAGGGACACGCGAACCCCAGTCCGTGTTGACCGTGCGCATCATGGGACTGGCGCGCATGACGTCATCGACCTGCGCGGCGATCGTGCGCAGCTTGTCAGGGTCTGGCCCCATCACGCGGTAGGCCACGGGAAATGGCGAGGGCGGGCCGAACACGATCTGCGTGACGCGCACCCGGGCCTCCGGTGCCAATCCGTCGGCGGCTGCCTGGCGCAGCCTGTACTTGAGGGCCTCCCGTTCCTTCTCATCGCCAGTGAGCACCACGACCTTGGCGAACGACGGATCGGGCAATTCAGGCGACATGGCCAGGAAGAAGCGCGGTGCGCCCTGGCCGATGTAGGACGTGACAACCTTGGCCTCCTTCTGCTTCGCCAGCCAGGCTTCGACTTTCGCCGTCGCGGCACTGGTTTGCTCAATCGAGGTGCCATACGGCATCTGCACCTCGACAAGAACCTCGGGCCGATCGGAAGTCGGGAAGAACTGTTTCGTGACCAGTCCCATGCCGAGAACGGCGAGCACAAACGCCCCCACAACCGCACCGGCCACCAGCCATTTGCGGGCAATGACGCGCCCCAGCACCTGCCGGAAGCGGTTGTAGTTGCGCGTGTTGTAGATGGCTGCGTGCCCACCCTCGACCTGCTTGATGTCCGGCAGCATCTTCACGCCAAGATATGGCGTGAACGCGACCGCCACGACCCAGGAAACGACCAGGGCAATGCCGACGATCCAGAACATATTGCTGGTGTACTCGCCTGCCGTGGAGCGTGCGAATCCATTGGGCATGAAGCCGATGGCGGTGACCAGCGTGCCGGAGAGCATGGGCGCCGCCGTGTGGCTCCAGGCATAGGCCGATGCCGCGACCCGGTCGTAGCCTTCCTCCATCTTCACGACCATCATTTCGATGGCGATGATGGCGTCGTCCACCAGCAGGCCCAGCGCCAGAATCAGGGAGCCGAGCGTGATGCGGTCGAAGTTCTTGCCGGTGGCCGCCATGATGATGAACACGGCCGCCAACGTCAGCGGCACGGCCGCCGCGACCACGATGCCGACCCGCCAGCCCATGCTGAGGAAGCAGACCACCATCACGACAAGCAGCGCGACGAAGAACTTGACCATGAACTCGTCCACTGCCGCACTGATGTTGACGGCCTGATCGGTCACTTTCGTCAGGGACATTCCCAGGGGAAGGGCTTCATTGATCTTGGAGACCTCCGCCTCCAGCGCCTTGCCGAGGTCGAGGCCGTTCCATTCGTCGCGCATCACGACCCCGAGCAGCAGCGCCGGTTCGCCGTTGTTGCGCACCTGGAAGGTGGCCGGGTCTTCGTAGCCACGCTCGACGGTCGCCACATCCGAAAGTTTCAGCGTTCGTCCCTTGGCGGTGATCGGGGTCTGCCTGATCTTCTCCAGGCTGTCGAACGCGCCATCGACGCGGAGGAAGACTTGCGGCCCCTTGGTCTCGATAGACCCGGCGGGAGTCAGTACGTTTTGATCGTTGAGTGCGGCAAAGATGTCCTGCGGCGTGACGCCCAGCGTCGCCAGGCGATCATGGGAGAACGACACGAAGATGCGTTCAGACTGCTCCCCGATGATGTTGACCTTCTTCACTCCGGGGACATGCAACAGTTGTTGGCGTAACGCTTCCGCGTCACGCACCAGCAAGCGCTGCGGTTCGCCTTTGGCTTTGAGGGCAAAGAGCGCAAAGGTCACGTCGGCATATTCGTCATTGACCATCGGCCCGATGACTCCGGCAGGTAGCTTCTTGGCCTCATCCGCGAGCTTTTTGCGGGCCTGATAGAACTCCTCCTGAACCTCGGAAGGCGGAGCGCTGTCGCGCAGGAAAACCATGGTGAAGGCCAGGCCGGGTCGGGTGTAGGTCTCCGTCCGGTCGTACCACCGCAGTTCCTGCATGCGCTTTTCCAGCGGCTCTGCAACTTGATCCTCCATCTCCTGCGCCGTGGCGCCCGGCCATGCGGTGACGACCGTCATCTGCTTGATCGTGAACGGCGGGTCTTCTGCGCGTCCGAGTTGGAAGAACGCAAAAATGCCGGCGCCGGTAATCAGCAGGATCAGAAACAGCGTGATGGATCGCTCGCGCACGGCGAGCGCTGACAGGTTGAAGCGGCCTTCGCTCACGGACGTGCTCCTTGCGCCGTGGCGGCCGTTTGAGTGGTTTGAGTGCCTACGCGCACCTGCTCGCCTTCTTGAAGCAGGTGCGCCCCCAGCGCGACGATTTGGTCGCCTTGCTTGAGCTGTCCGGTTATTTGGGCGCTATCGTCGCCCAGATGCTCGATGGTCACGGCACGCCAAGACACCTGCTCGGGCTTGCCGCTGATGAGCCAAACGCCTGGCCCCTTGCCAACATCGAAAACGGCGCCAAGGGGCACCTGCAAGCTGCCTTGGGTCGAGGTCGGACCTTTTGGAATCTGGATCGTGACCGTGCTGCCCAGCGGAGCGTTACCCAATTCGCCGTCGAGCACATACCTGGCCTCGAAAGTTCGGGTGAGCCGATCCGCAGCATCGGAAAGCTGGCGCAGCTTGGCCGGAACCCCAGCACCTGTTTTGCCAAAGAGCGTGGCCTGTGCAGTCGAGCCGATCGCGGGGCGCAGGGTCTCCGGCAGTTGGATCACGGCCTCGCGCTGTCCGGCACGGGCCAGGCGCACGACAGTCTGCCCAGCGCTGACCACCTGCCCAGGCTCGGCGAGCGTTTCCATGACGACGCCATCGCTGTCTGCGACCAATTCCGCATAGCCACTTGCATTGCGGGCAACGAGGGCTTGGGCTTCGGCCGCGCTGAGCTGGGCTTTCGCGGCATCCGCCGCCGCCTTGATCTGATCGTAGGCCGAGGCCGAAATCGCCCCCGTGCCACGCAGGTCACGATAGCGAGCCTCATCTTCTGCGGTCTGCTGCGCTCGTGCCCGTGCTGCAGCGACTGCTTCTTGCTGTGCCTGGGCCGCAAGCTTCAGATCGACGGGGTCGATGCGCATGAGCGGCTGGCCGCGCTTGACAGTTTGCCCGGCATCCACAAGCCGCTCCAGCACCTTGCCGGCGACACGGAACCCTAGATCGCTCTGTACCCGCGCGGCGACGGTTCCGGTAAATGAGCGTGATGCGGAGGTGGTGCCTTCGACAGTGGCGGCACGCACCAACGGTGCTTCGGTGCGCGGGTCAGTTGTCGCTTTGTCGCCGCAGGCGGCCAGCGCGAGGGGCAATGCACAGATGAAGGTAGAGGTAGCGAAGCGGCGCCGGAGCATGAAAGTCCCATCGACGAGGTGATCGGATTTTCATTTTGGTACTAGTGACTTATTTGGTCAATAGTCACATATGATTTTAGGCCATGCATCACGGAGACAGGCTGCGGAGCACCAAGTTGGATAGGTGCATCGGCGCCTCTTCGACGTAATCGAGGCTGTGTTGCAAAAGCAACGGGTTGAGGCAAGGACGCATCACCAGATAGATCGCCTGTGCGGTCTCATCCAAAGGAGTCTTGCGCTCGAAGTCTCCTGTCTGCCGGCCTTCCTGCAAGACGTCTTGCAGCAGCTTCTGGGTGCGCTCTTCATAGGCAATCACTGCCTGCCAGTTCTCTGTGACGGCGGAGGCTGCAATCTCGTAGAGCTTGCGATCCTGGAAGGCCAGCTTGAGGGTCGCCTCGGCGCCAGTCTTGAACATCCGCCGCAGTTTCTCTGGCGGGAGATCGGTCTCGGCCACGGCTGTCCTCACCTCGGTTTCGATCTGGCGCAGGCAATTCGCACAGATCATTTCGCCAATGGCCTGCTTGGACTCGAAGAACTTGTAGATGTACGCCTTGGAAAAGCCGATGGCCTTGGCGAGATCGGAGACGGTCGTCTTCTCGTAGCCGTAGCGGCTGAAGTGTTCGGTGGCCGCCGTGACGATCTGGTCTCGCACCTCATGATCGGCCGGGCCTCGGGCCGAGACGGGATAAGCGCTGGTTTTCTTCATGGACTCCAGCTTACGTCAACCACAAAGATTGGACAACTTGTGACTGTTTGGTATTATGGTCACGCCATGCTTTTGTGGAAGAAGCCCATGCCGCCCAAACACACCCTTTTCGCGCTCACTGTTGCCAGCCTTCTGGCCGGCTGCGCCGTCGGCCCCGACTACGTTCGACCCTACGCCCCCATGCCTGCGCAGTTTCATGGTCAGGCGGCAATGGATCTTCGGCATGCGGCCTCCAACGCCGACCTCGCCACATGGTGGACAGGCTTCGGCGATCCGCAACTGACGCGGTACGTAACGATTGCTCTCGACCAGAACCTCGATCTCGCACAGGCATCCGCCCGAGTCACGCAAGCGCGTGCAGATCTCGGTGCGGCGAATGCTGCACTGTTGCCATCCGGCAATGTCGGCGCTCAGGCAGCCAGAGCCTACCAATCCGTTGAAACGCCGTTGGGGCAAGTCCTGAACTCAGCGCGTGGCTTTGACCGTTACGGCAGTAGCTACGAAGCCAATCTCACCGCGAGCTGGGAACTGGATGTGTTTGGGGGGCTGCGCCGTGGGCGAGAAGCTGCGCTTGCCGAGTACCAGGCTTCAGAGGCCGGCGCAGCCGCCACGCGGCTGGCAGTGGCTGCGCAAACCGCCGACATCTATATCAGCATCCGCGGGCTGCAAGCCCGTCTGGATGTCGCGCGGCGTCAAGTGCAGACACAGCAAGAACTGCTCTCGACCATCAAACTTCTTAATGGCAAGGGCCTGGCGCCTGACCTTCAAGTGAGGCAGGTCGAAGGAGCGCTGGCCCAGGTTCGGGCATCCGTCCCCGTTCTTGAAGCGGGCCTGGATACCGCCATGAACGCAATGGATGTGATGCTCGGCACACCACCCGGCACACACCGGGAGGAACTTGCCAAGACCGCCGACATCCCGCTGGCTCCGCAGATCGCAGCCACTGGATCGCCGGGTGACCTGCTCAGGAGGCGGCCGGATCTGATCGTTGCCGAGCGTCGCTTGGCTGCGTCGAATGCGCGTATTGGCGTGGCCGTCGCCGAGTACTACCCCAAACTTTCCTTGAGCGGACTGATCGGCAGCGCCACGGCGGTATCCAGCGGCAATCTGTTCACCAGCGGCGCCAGTCAAGCCGCTGGCGTGCTCGGCTTGCGCTGGCGGTTGTTCGATTTCGGCCGCATCAATGCGCAGATCGAGCAAGCCAAGGGACAAGAAGCCGAAATGCTGGCGGCGTATCGGCTCGCAGCGCTGCACGCAACCGAAGACGTAGAGAACGCCTTTTCGGCCCTGGTCAAGCGTGAAGAACAAACTGCCGTGCTCTCCCAAGGGGTGGACTCGCTCGGCCAAGCACGAGCAGCTTCGTTTGCGGCATACCAAAAAGGCGTCGTCAGCCTGATCGAGGTCTTGCAAGCGGATGAGAGCTTGCTGCGCGCGTCCGACGCGCGAGTGCAGTCTCAGACTGAATCGGCCCGTGCCGCAGTCTCTGCCTTCAAGGCGCTGGGCGGTGGGTGGCAGCCTGATGCGCCCGCCGCTGTAGCCAGCAAATAACACTGCGGCCTTATGGCACGGGAGGAATATGGAACTTCGTCACCTTCGTTGCTTCCTCGCCGTGGCCGAAGAACTCCACTTCGCCCGCGCTGCCGAGAGACTGCACATCGACCAATCACCTTTGTCTCGCACCATCAAGGAATTGGAGGAAGAACTTGGCGCGTGCCTGTTCATGCGAACCACTCGTAGCACGCAACTGACCCGCGCAGGCCGCTCGTTCCTGGCACACGTCCCGCGCGTCTTCGCAGCGCTTGAGCAAGCCCGAGATAGCGTCAAATCCGCCACCAACGGTTTTCACGACCAGTTGCGCATTGCTCTGTCCGATGGCATCACACCCTCGCGCCTGCCGACGTTGTTGGCACGATGCCGAGAGGAAGACCCGGAGGTTGAGATACGGCTGTTCGAGGTTCCGTTGGCCCAGCAGATCAAAGGTCTGCACGATGACCTGTACGACGTGGGCTTCTCAATGGCGGAAGACGCGGGCGATGGCATCTTGGTTACTCCTGCCTGGGAGGACGAATTGATGGTGGCCGTGCCTGTCCGTCATCCTGTACTGGCCTTCAAACAGGTTCCGTTGGAGGAAGTGCTGCACTATCCGCTGGTGCTGGGCGATCCTGCGGTATGCGAAGGCCACGCGCGCCAGGTTGACCGTTTTCTTCGCAAGTTCGATCAAGAGCCTTTGATCACGCAGCGCGTAGCAACCTTCGACGTGATGATGACCTTGGTTTCCGCTGGTTTGGCCTTGGGCCTGGCGGGCGCTGCGCATATCGCGTCCAGCCGAGAGCCGGGTGTCGTGGGCCGGCCCTTGGCCGGCAAACCACCAATGTTGGCCACTTATCTGCTGCGCCGCGACGCGGAACCTTCTGAGATGCTGGCCCGGTTCATCGAACGAGTGACGTCCATTGATTCGGTAGATGGCTTGACCATCACCGAAGATTCCTGACCCATCCCCTGAAAGGACTGGAACCATGAACAAAGTGCTGCCGCTGATGATGATGGCCGTCACGCTGACCGCATGTGGTCAATCCCAACCCTCGGAAACCGTGGACTACCTTGTGGCCCATCCCGAGCGCATCAAGGAACTCCAGCGCCAATGCAAGGAAGATCGCGCGAAGGTCGGCGACGAACTCTGCGTGCGCGCGGCCGAAGCCGCCAATCGGCGCTTCTTTGGTGATCGGCCGGAGCAAAAATCCAAGTAGCGCCCCTCGCAGTCGCTACGCCGCGACAGAATTCGCGCCATTACCTCATCACGCCGCAACGCGCCCGCGTTCGCGGCGTTTTTATTGCCTTCGCCCCTGCAAGAAATCTGGCCTTTTCAGCCTGAATTACCGCCATAACGGCCTTTGACCGGCCTGCGCACGCGCCTTGATCCTCGGTGCTGCGGCACCTCCGTGTGCCGTGATTGGAGGCAAGGTCATGCAAGGGACGAACGTGCTGTTCGGTCAGATCGCCGTGGTATTCGGCATCGTGATCGCCGGAGTGTGGGCAGCCACACAATGGACAGCAGCAGCCCTTGGCTACCAGCTACGCCTGGGCTCGCCCTGGTTCGACTTCCTGGGCACGCCGGTCTACCACCCGTGGCGGTTGTTCGAGTGGTGGTTCTTCTTCGACGCCTACGCGCCGCGTGTCTTCGACATCGGCGGGGCGATTGCCGGCGGCAGCGGCCTTGTCGCCGTACTGGTCGCCATCGGCATGTCAATCTGGCGCTCGCGCCAATCTCGCCTCGTCACCACCTACGGCTCGGCCCGCTGGGCGAACGCGGATGACATTCGCAAGGCTGGGTTATCGAGCCCGGCGGGCGTCTTCCTTGGCCAGCACCACGGCCAGTACCTGCGTCACGAAGGCCCGGAACACGTCCTAACCTTCGCGCCCACGCGCAGCGGTAAAGGCGTCGGCTTGGTGGTGCCGACGCTGCTTTCCTGGCCCGCGTCTGCCGTCATCCACGACATCAAGGGCGAGAACTGGCAGATCACTGCCGGCTGGCGCTCGCGCTTCTCGCATTGCTTGCTGTTCAACCCCACGGATGCGAAGTCAGCGGCCTACAACCCGCTGCTGGAGGTACGGCGCGGCGCGCACGAGGTGCGCGACGTGCAGAACATCGCGGACATTCTGGTCGATCCCGAGGGCGCGCTTGAACGCCGCAACCATTGGGAGAAGACCTCGCACGCGCTGCTGGTCGGGGCCATCCTGCATGTGCTCTATGCGGGCGAGGACAAGACGCTGCGCGGCGTCGCCAACTTCCTCTCCGATCCGGCCAGCCCGTTCGAGCTGACCTTGCACCGAATGATGACCACGCCGCACCTCGGCGATGGCCCGCATCCCGTCGTCGCCTCGGCGGCCCGCGAAGTGCTCAATAAGTCGGACAACGAGCGTTCCGGCGTGTTGAGCACCGCCATGTCGTTCCTCGGCCTGTACCGCGATCCCACGGTGGCCGAAGTCACGTCGCGCTGCGACTGGCGCATCGCCGATCTCATTTCCGCCGAGCATCCCGTATCGCTGTACCTGGTGGTGCCGCCTTCGGACATTTCTCGGACGAAGCCGCTGATCCGCCTGATCCTCAACCAGATCGGACGGCGGCTCACCGAATCGCTGGATGGAGGCGATGGCATCGAGCGCCGCCACAAGCTGCTGCTGATGCTCGACGAGTTTCCGGCGCTGGGGCGCCTGGACTTCTTCGAGACGGCCTTGGCCTTCATGGCGGGCTATGGCATCCGCAGCTTCCTCATCGCGCAGTCGCTCAACCAGATCGACAAAGCCTACGGGCAGAACCATTCCATCCTCGACAACTGCCATGTGCGCGTGACCTTCGCCACCAACGACGAACGCACCGCCAAGCGCATATCCGAAACTCTGGGCACCGCGACCGAGCTGCGCGCGCAGCGCAACTATGCGGGCCACCGGCTCGCGCCGTGGCTGGGGCACCTGATGGTGTCGCGCCAGGAAACGGCTCGCCCGCTGCTCACGCCGGGCGAAGTGATGCAGCTCCCGCCCGACGAGGCCGTGGTGATGGTCTCCAGCGTCGCGCCGATCAAGGCCAAGAAGCTGCGCTACTACGCGGACGGCAATTTCAAGCGCCGCGTGCTGGCGCCGCCTGCGCTCGCAACTGCCTCCATTTCGGGGCGCTATGCCGACGTGCCACCGGCACGCGCCGATGACTGGAGCGGCCTGGCGATTCCCGCCGTTCCGGCGGCACCGGCTACCGAAGCCGTCGATGGCATCGGCAGTGCCGACGACGGCGGCCCGCGCCGCCAGCCCGAACTCTCCGAAACCGTCGCCTACGACCCCGGGAACGCCACCCCCGCATCCGGCCTCGGGCTGCTCGATGACGACGACGACTTGCCGCTTCCCCTTCCGCGCCAGCTCGACCCGGCCCTGCAACGCACGGCTCGACTGGCATCCCTCGACCCTGACGACGGAATCGAGCTATGAGCCAGCATCGCCTCAATCTCTTCATCCAGCCCGAGCACGCCCAGCGGCTCGATGAGCTGGCCGCCAAGAAAGGCGTGTCCAAGTCCAGCATCGTCGCGGCGGCGCTAGCGTCCTGGCTGTCGCCCGATGCAGCCGACCAGCGCGAGGCGGCCATCGCCAAGCGGCTGGATCGGCTGTCGCGCCAGGCCGAGCGCATGGAGCGCGATCAGAACATCCAGATCGAGACCCTGGCGCTGTTCATTCGCTATTTCCTGACCGTCAGTACGCCCGTGCCCGAGGCCCATCAGGAGGCCGCGCGCGCTCAGGGTAAGGCGCGCTTCGAGCAGTTCATCGAACAGCTCGGCCGCCACCTGCTGCGCGGGCGCAGCCTGGTGCGCGACGTGGTGGAGGAGTTGCATCCCGATCTCACGCAAATGGCGGACACAGCGGCCACGGCCGAAGCGCAGGAGCGTGCTTCATGAGCGCCGTTCCTTCCTCCTTTGCGGCCACTTCGCTGGATCGCCGCATCCAGATGCTGCGCACGGCGATGGGGCCGCTGATCGCCGCCGCGCTCGAAGACCCGGACGTGGTGGAAATCATGCTCAACCCTGATTGCACCCTTTGGGTGGATCGGCTGTCGTCGGGCCGCGCGCCGATGGGCGTGGAGATGCCCGAGGCCGATGGCGAGCGCATCATCCGCCTCGTGGCCGCCCACGTTGGCGCGGAGGTGCATCGCGGCCAACCGCTACTGACGGCCGAGTTGCCCGAAACCGGCGAACGCTTCGAGGGCATCCTGCCGCCGGCTGCGCCGGGGCCAGCCTTCGCTCTGCGCAAGCGCGCCATCGGCGTGATCCCGCTGGAGCGGTATGTCGCGGACGGAATGATGACCGCCGCGCAGGCGGGATTTCTAGTGCGTGCCGTGCGCGAGCGCCTGAACATCCTGATCGCGGGCTCCACCAGCAGCGGCAAGACCACGCTCGCCAATGCGCTGCTCGCTGAGATCGCCGCCACGGGCGACCGCGTGTTGGTGCTCGAAGACACGGTGGAGCTGCAATGCGCGGCCCGCGACCACGTACCGCTGCGCACCCGCGCCGGCGTCGTGTCCATGACCGAGCTGGTGCGCTCATCCATGCGACTGCGGCCTGACCGCGTTGTCGTCGGCGAGGTACGCGGCGCCGAGGCGCTGGATCTCATCAAGGTGTGGGGTACTGGCCATCCGGGCGGTATCGCCACGATCCACGCGGGTTCCGCGCTCGGCGCACTGCTGCGCCTGGAGCAACTGATTCTCGAAGTGGCGGTGAATCCGCCCCGTGCGCTGATCGCCGAGGCGGTCAACGTGGTGATCCACATCGCCGGGCGCGGGCGCAAGCGCCGCATCGAGAGCATCGCCCGTGTCGTCGGCTTCGACGGCGTGGGCTACCGATTGGCGGATTGGGGGGCGGACGCGCAGGACACGCCGTTTCCTGAGTTGCCGCCATTTCCCGAGGCCGCACCCGCTGCGGCGACTTCCCCAACCCTCGACCTTTCTGGAGAACTTCCATGACGACGCACGCCCATGCTTTCCGTGTTTCCGTAAATCCGCATTTCAACCTGTCCGGCCTCGCGCGGCTGCACAGCCTGGCCCGCCCTGCGGCGCAAGGGCTGCTGTTGTCCGCGCTGCTGCTGTTCCTGGCCAGCACCGCGCAGGCGGCCGGTTCCTCGATGCCCTGGGAAGGCCCGCTGCAATCCATCCTCGAATCCATCCAGGGGCCTGTGGCGCGCATCGTGGCCGTCATCATCATCATCGCCACGGGCCTCGCGCTGGCTTTCGGCGACACGTCGGGCGGCTTTCGCAAGCTGATCCAGATCGTGTTCGGCCTGAGCATCGCTTTCGCCGCATCCTCGTTCTTCCTGTCGTTCTTCAGCTTCTCCGGCGGAGCTGTCGTATGAACGGCCCGGACACCTTCGCGGCCGGGTTCGAGGTGCCTTTGCACCGTTCGCTCACCGAGCCGATCTTGCTGGGCGGCGCGCCGCGCACCGTGGCGATCGCCAACGGCACGCTGGCCGCCGCCATCGGGCTGGGCCTGCAACTGTGGATTCCTGGCGTGGTGCTCTGGATCGTCGGCCATGCGCTGGCGGTGTGGGGCGCGCGCCTTGATCCGCAGTTCATGGCCGTGTTCGCCCGGCACATCAAGCACCGCCCGCTGCTGGACGTGTAGGGGGATGCCGTCATGCTGAACCTTGCCGAATACCGCCAGCGGCCCGCGCTGCTGGCCGATTGGCTGCCCTGGGCCGGGCTGATCGCGCCGGGCGTCGTCTTGAACAAGGACGGCAGTTTCCAGCGCACGGCCCGGTTTCGCGGGCCGGACCTCGACAGCGCGACGCAGGGTGAATTGATCGCCACGTCGGCCCGCCTGAACAACGCGCTGCGCCGCCTGGGTTCGGGCTGGGCGCTGTTCATCGAGGCCGAGCGTCGCGCTGCCGCCGACTATCCGCACTCGGAATTTCCCGAGCCTCTGTCGTGGCTGGTGGACGAGGAACGCCGTGCGTCATTCGAGGAATCGGGCAACCACTTCGAGAGCGGCTATCACTTGACGCTGGTGTACCTACCGCCGGAGGAGTCCCGCGCCCGCGCGGCCGGTATGTTGTACGAGAACCGTCCGACCGAAGGCGTGGACTGGCGCGAACGCCTGACCGCCTTCGTCGCGGAGACGGATCGCGTTTTCGACCTGCTTGATGGCGTGATGCCGGAGATCGCATGGCTGGATGACAGCCAGACGCTGACCTATCTTCACGCCACCATCTCGACGCGGCGCTACCAGGTCGCAGCGCCCGAGGTGCCATTCCACCTCGACGCGCTACTGACCGACTCGCCGCTGGTCGGTGGCCTGGCGCCCATGCTCGGCGACCAGCACCTGCGCGTGGCGACGGTGCGGGGCTTCCCGACCTCGACCTGGCCGGGGATGCTGGACGACCTCAACCGCCTGGGATTTGCGTATCGCTGGAGTACGCGCTTTCTCTGCCTCGACAAATCCGAGGCGGAAAAAGAACTCGCCCGCCTGCGCCGCCAGTGGTTCGCCAAGCGCAAGAACGTCATCGCGCTGCTGCGCGAAACGATCTTTCAGCAGGAGTCGCCGCTGGTGGACACCGACGCCAGCAACAAGGCCGCCGACGCGGACGCCGCCTTGCAGGAGCTGGGCAGCGATCAAGTGGCCTTCGGCTACCTCACCGCCACGGTAACGGTGCTCGATGCCGATCCCGCCGTGGCCGACGAGAAGCTGCGCATGGTGGAGCGCGTCATCCAGGGGCGAGGTTTCGTCACCATCCCCGAAACGCTCAACGCCGTGGATGCCTGGCTCTCGTCCGTTCCGGGCCATGCCTACGCGAATGTTCGCCAGCCCATCGTCTCGACGCTGAACCTGGCGCACCTGATGCCGGTGTCGGCGGTATGGGCCGGGCCGGAGAAGAACGACCACCTCGAAGGCTCGCCGCTGATCGTCACGCGCACCGATGGCGCGACGCCGTTCCGGCTGGTGACGCACATCGGCGACGTGGGCCACACGCTGGTGGCCGGGCCGACCGGCATGGGCAAGTCGGTCTTGCTTGCCACCTTGGCGATGCAGTTTCGCCGCTATCGCGGCTCGCGCATCTTCGCCTTCGACATGGGGCGGTCGATGCGCGCCACGATCCTGGGCCTCGGCGGCGAGCACTACGACCTGGGCACAGACGGAGAAATCGCCTTCCAGCCGCTTGCCCGCATCGACCGCGAGAGCTACCGCACCTGGGCGGCCGAATGGATCGAAGGCCGCTTGCGGCACGAGGGTGTCGCGGTCGGGCCGGACGAGAAGGCGGCCATCTGGTCGGCGCTGCAAAGCCTTGCCGGTGCGCCGGTGGAGCAGCGCACGATGACCGGGCTGTCCGTGCTGTTGCAGAGCAATGCGCTGCGCCAGGCGCTCGCGCCGTATGTGCTCGGCGGCGCGCACGGCAAGCTGCTGGACGCCGATCACGACCGGCTGGGCATGGCCGACGTGCAGTGCTTCGAGATGGAGGAGCTGATGCACAGCAAGGCCGCCGTCATGGCCGTGCTGCATTACCTCTTTGCGCGCTTCGACGAACGCTTTGACGGTGCGCCCACGCTGCTGATCCTGGACGAAGCCTGGCTATTCCTCGACGAGCCGGCCTTTGCCGCGCGTATCCGGCAGTGGCTGAAGACGCTGCGCAAGAAGAACGTCTCGGTGATCTTCGCCACGCAGAGCCTGGCGGATATCAAGGATTCGAGCATTGCGCCGGCCATCATCGAAAGCTGCGCAAGCCGCATCTTCCTGCCGAACCCGCAGGCGACCGAGCCGCAGATTCGCACGATCTACGAGGGCTTCGGCCTGAATTCGCGCCAGATCGAGATCGTCGCCACCGCAGTTCCGAAGCGCGACTACTACTACCAGTCCCGTCTCGGCAACCGCTTGTTCGACCTCGACCTGGGGCCGGCGACGCTGGCCTTCGCGGGCGCTTCCACGCCGCAAGACCAGCGCGACATCGACGCGGTGCTCACCGCGGCTTCCTCCGCTTCTTCCCCGTTCGCAGCCGCATGGCTGCGCCACCGCAGCCTCGATTGGGCGGCCGAGCTGCTGCGTGACTTCCCCGGCAAGCCACCCATCCCCACCCATCCGCAGGAGAGCCAGCCATGAAAACCCATGCTCCCAAGCTCGCCGCATTGACCGCCGCTTGCGTGCTCGCCTTCGGCATCGCGCAGCCCGCGCACGCGCTGTTCGGCGTCGGCGACATCGTGCTCGACCCGACCAATCTGGTGCAGAACACACTCACCGCCGTTCGCACCTTGGAGCAGATCAACAACCAGATCCGCCAGCTCCAGAACGAAGCGCGGATGCTCATCAACCAGGCGCGCAACCTGGCCAGCCTGCCGTCCAGCGTGGTGGGCCAGTTGCGCGCCAACCTGGCGACCACCCAGCGGCTGATCGCGCAAGCCAAGGGTCTGGCCTACGACGTGACGAACATCGACCGCGAGTTCGCGCGCCTGTATCCCGAGAAGTACGCCGCCACGGTGAGCGGCAATCAGATGTACCTCGATGCGCAAGAGCGCTGGAAGAACACGCTGGGCGGCTTGCAGACCACCATGCAGATGCAGGCCCAGGCGTCGCAGAACCTGAGCGACGACGAAAGCGTGCTGGCCGACCTCGTGGGCAAGAGCCAGTCGGCAGAAGGCGCATTGCAGGCGATGCAGGCCATGAACCAGTTGCTCGCCTTGCAGGCCAAGCAGTCGATCCAGACGCAGCGGCTCCAGATCACGCAAGACCGGGCCGCCTCGCTGGAGTTGGCGCGGCAGGCCGCGGCCACGGAGCGCGGGCGCGAGGTGACGCGCCGCTTCCTGGGTGAAGGCACGCCGTACACGCCGCAGCCCGTCAACTTCTACAACCGCTGACGGGGACGGCCATGAAGAACGCGCCCGTCCTGTTCGCTCTCACGTCTCTGTTGGCCGGCTGCGACCGGCCGCCTGCGGTGGATGCGCTGGCCGCCGACCCGTCCCGGCTTCACACACTGCGCGCGCAGTGCCGTGCGGGCGAGCACGGCGGCGCGTTCTGCGCGCAGGTGGCGCAAGCAGATCTGCGCCGCTTTCTCTCCGGCAAGGCCGGCCCCGGCGAATACCAGACGCTCGCCGACCTGCCGCCGATTCCGCCCAGCTTCGATGAGCCCGCCGATGACAACGGGCCTGGGCAGGAGAACTCGCCATGAATGACGTGACCATCATCGACCGCTTCCTCGATACGTTCTCGCGCTACATCGACTCGGGCTTTGGCCTGCTGCATGGCGAAGTGGCGTTCCTCACGGCCACGCTGATCGTCATCGACATGACGATTGCCGGCCTGTTCTGGGCGATGGGTCATGCCACCGGCCAGGGCGAGGACGTGATTGCCAAGCTGATCCGCAAGGTGCTGTACGTCGGCGCCTTCGCCTACATCATCGGCAACTTCAACTGGCTGGCCGGCATCGTGTTCCGCTCGTTCGCTGGCTTGGGCCTGACGGCCAGCGGCTCGACCTTGAGCATGGAGAACTTCCTGCAACCGGGCAGGCTGGCCAAGGTCGGCATCGACGCCGGGGCGCCAATCCTCAAGCAGATCGGCGACATGGCGGGATTTCCCGAGGTGTTCGTGAACATCACGCCCATCGTCGTGATGTTCCTCGCCTGGCTGATTGTCCTGCTGTGCTTCTTCGTGCTGGCGATCCAGCTTTTCATCACGCTGATCGAGTTCAAGCTGACCACGCTCGCGGGCTTCGTGCTTGTGCCGTTCGCGCTGTGGAACAAAACCGCGTTCCTCGCTGAAAAGGTCTTGGGAAACGTGGTGTCCTCGGGCATCAAGGTGCTGGTGCTGGCCGTCATCGTGGGCATCGGCTCGGGCCTGTTCGCCGAGTTCCAGGTGCAGCCGGCCGAGCCGTCCATCGACCATTCGGTCGTCGTCATGCTGGCCTCGCTGACCCTGCTGGCGCTCGGCATCTTCGGGCCGGGCATTGCGACTGGGCTGGTTTCGGGCGGCCCGCAGCTCGGCGCGGGCGCGATGGCCGGTGCCGCGCTGGGCGCGGCTGGCACCGCCGTTGCCGTGGGCGCAGCGGCCACTGGCGTCGGCGGCGCCGTCGCTGCCGGCGCGCGCATGGCCCCGGCTGCGGCCAAGCTGGCTGGCAGCGGTGCGCGTGCCGCTACCGGGGCGGCCAGCAGCGCGAAGTCGGCGTTCCAGGCCGGCTCCGCGTCCGCTGGCGGTGGCCTCAAAGGCGCAGCCGCCGGCGTGGGCAATGTCGCCAAGACCGGCGCACAGGCCGCCGGGCAGAAGGTAGCGCAAGGCGCGCGCTCAATCCACGAACGCGCTACCGCAGCGTTCAGTGCTGACGCGCCCGCATCCGCAGGTAGCGGCGCCCCCAGCGGCGATGCGCCTCCCGCCGCTCCGCAGGAGCAACCGGCCTGGGCCAAGCGACTGCACCGACGACAACAGATCACCCACGCCGCGACGACCGCCGCCCACACGCTGCGCGGTGGTGATGGCGGCGGCTCAGGCCAAGGGCCGAGCCTGCGCAACCCCGATGAATGAAGCGATTCCTGATCCTCAAGGAGAACACCCATGCGATTCAAACGCCCACAGGTGCGCTATGCCGACACCCCGCAGCCTGCTACCCCTTATCAATCTGCTGCCCAAGTGTGGGACGAGCGCATCGGCTCGTCCCGCGTGCAGGCGAAGAACTGGCGCTTGATGGCCTTCGGCTGCCTCGCGCTCGCGTTGCTGATGGCCGGCGGCCTGGTCTGGCGCTCGGCGCAATCCATCGTCACGCCCTACGTGGTGGAGGTGGACAACGCGGGCCAAGTGCGCGCCGTGGGCGAAGCCGCCACGCCGTACCGGCCCAGCGATGCCCAGGTGGCCTACCACCTGGGCCGCTTCATCGGCCTGGTGCGCTCGCTGTCCATCGACCCCATCGTGGTGCGGCAGAACTGGCTTGATGCCTACAACTACACCACCGACAAGGGCGCCGTGGTGCTCAACGACTACGCCCGCGTGAACGATCCGTTCGCGCGCATCGGCAAGGAGTCGGTGACGGTGCAGATCACCAGCGTGACCCGCGCCAGCGACACGTCTTTCAACGTGCGCTGGACGGAGACCCGCTACGTCAACGGCGCACTGGATCGCACCGAACGCTGGAACGCGGTGATTTCCATCGTGCAGCAGACCCCGCGCACCGAGCAGCGCCTGCGCAAGAACCCCTTGGGCATCTACGTCAACGGGCTGTCGTGGAGCCGTGAACTCGATTCTTCCGAAGGAGCCAAGCCATGAATCCGTGTTTCCGTAAATCCGTCTTGCCGCTGATCTTGGCTGCGCTTGCGGGCTGCGCCACGCAAGGCAAGCCGCCGCCAGCCATCTCGCTCGACGAACCCGTGCAGGCCCAGCCGCTGCCAGAGGCACCGAAGCCGGTGGAGGTTGTGGCCGTGCCCGAGGTGTTGCCGATGCCGGCGCAGATGAAGCCTGTCCCGGACGCCAAGCCTGCGGCGGAACCCGCCGATGAAACCGTGCGCGTGGCCCGCGCCAATGCCGAGGCGCGCATCGCGCCTACGCGCGAGGGCTACGTCAACGCGATTCAGGTCTGGCCTTTCACCGACGGCGCGCTCTATCAGGTCTACGCGGCTGTGGGCCGCGTGACCGTGATCGCGCTGCAGCCCGGCGAGGAGCTGGTGACGGTGGCCGCTGGCGATACCGTGCGCTGGATCGTGGGCGACACGTCGAGCGGCAGCGGCGATGCGCTGCGCGTCAATGTGATGGTGAAGCCCATTCGCTCGGGCCTGAAGACCAATCTGGTCGTCACCACCAGCCGACGAACCTACCTGCTGGAACTGACATCGACCGAGAAGACATGGATGGCCTCGGTGTCCTGGGAGTACCCCAAGGACAAGATGCTGGCCTTGCAGCGTCAGGCGCAGGCGGCCAGCGCCGCCGCGCCGGTCGATGCTGGCCTATCGCTGGAGAAGATCCGTTTCCGCTACGCGGTCAGCGGCAGCAATCCGCCGTGGAAGCCGCTGCGCGCCTTCGATGACGGCGAGAAGGTCTATATCCAGTTCCCGCCGGGTATTGCCCAGGGCGAGCTACCGCCGCTGTTCGTGATCGGCGCTCAGGGCGACGGCCAGCTCGTCAACTACCGCTTTCGTCCGCCGTACTACATCGTGGATCGCCTGTTCGGTGCGGCCGAATTGCGCCTGGGCGGGGACAAGGGCGACGTGGTGCGGATCGAACGCACGGATGGCGTGGGGAGAAAATGACATGAGCCAGGACGACATTTCCGACCATGCCGCGCCGCAGGCCGGCAAGGTGGCACCCGACGCGATGGCGCTGCGCGCGCAGCCGCGTCCGGTGACTCGGTTGAATCGGCGCACGCTGGCCATCCTCACCGGCAGCCTGTCCGTCGCCGTGCTTGGGGCCACGATCTGGTCGTTGCAGCCGCATCGGCGCGGCGCGGGCGAGCAGACCGAGCTTTACAACGTGGATCGCGTCTCGAAGTCCGAAGGGCTGGACGGCTTGCCTTCGGACTATTCCAAGCTGCCGGCGAAGGTGCCGGAACTGGGGCCGCCGCTGCCCGGCGACCTCGGCCCGGCCATCGTGAAGTCCCAGCAGCCCGTGGCACCGGCCTATGGGCCGCCGGGCCACGACCCGGAGGATGCACGGCGCAAGGAGGCCGATGCCGCGGCGGCTTCGTCGGTGTTCTTCCGCTCGGGCAACCCAGGCAAGGCCGGTGCGCCTGCCTCAGCACAAGTCGCGGCTGCAGGCCCGGCATCGGCCTTGGCCGGCTTCGATCCGCTCGCCGCTGGGCCGGCCTCGACGGCGGCCCAGCCATCCGACCCGACTGCCGTGCAAAACCGGCAAGACCAGAAAGAGGCTTTCCTGAAAGGCGGTTCAACGGAAACCCGCAATTCCGGCAATCTGCAAATGCCGGCCTCGCCGTACCAGGTGATGGCCGGAACGGTGATCGCGGGCGCGCTGGTGACGGGCATCAAGTCCGATCTGCCGGGCGACGTGATCGGCACGGTGACGGAGCCGGTCTACGACTCGGCCACGGGCAAGTTCCTGTTGATCCCGCAGGGCTCGCGCATCCTGGGCAAGTACAACAGCCAGGTGAGCTACGGGCAGAGCCGCGTGCAGGTGGTGTGGAACCGCATCATCCTGCCGGACACGTCTTCGCTGAAGCTCGACAACCTGGCAGGCTCCGACCCCGCCGGCTATTCCGGCCTCGAAGACGGCGTGGACTACCACTGGAGCCGCATCGTTGCCGGCGCGGCCCTGACCACGCTGCTGGGCGTGGGCGCCGAGCTGGCGGCGCCGCAGAACCGGCAGGACGGCAACCGCGTCATCATCGCCGGACAGGGCAGTTTGCAGGACAGCGTGAACCAAGTAGGCCAGGAAATGACCCGGCGCAACATGAACATCCAGCCGACGCTGACCGAGCGCCCGGGGCTGCCGGTGCGGATCATCGCGCGATTTGGTACTGCGGCCGTACCAGCCGCTGTTCTTCAACAGGGGAGCGATGCGATGAACACGACTAAGAAGCTGCGGCTAGGGCCGCTGCCGAAACTTGAATCCACAAAGCTAACCTTCGTGTGTCCGGTCGGCTTGAAGGCTGACCTCGACCGCTACGCTGCGCTGCACGCGCAGACCTATGGCGAGGCAGTCGATACCGAGAAGTTGATCCCGTACATGCTGGAGGCGTTCATGGCCGGGGATCGTGGATTCAGGAAAGGAACGACAGCCAAGGTTGCTGCGCAGAAACAGCCTTGACGATCTTGGCATCACTCCAACGACAAAGCGCAGCCACAGGCTGCGCTTTGTCGTTCTGGTGGTCGGGCAGTTGGGCTAATATGGAGAGGCAAATTGGCCTGCTGTTGAGAAACGCACCCGATGCAACGCGCCCCGGCTTTCTCCCTCGTCGCTCTTATGTGGCACCTAGCCCACAACGCAGCAGTCAATCCAAACTGCCCGAAACAGAGCTAACCTAGCGTCCCATATAGAGTTTCAAGCCCTGGGTGATTTCCATTCAGGGCTTGACACGAGCAATTTTTTGTTGCGCGCCTGCACGGCCCACCACAGCGACGTGCCGCCGATTTCCGGATAGAGCTTGCGCCATTTGCGCAGCGGGTCGCCGCCTTTCGGGTCTTCGATCTTGATCACGTCGGCGCCGAATTCGCCGAGAAAGCGCGCGGCGAACGGACCGGCGATCAGCGTGCCGAGCTCCAGCACCTTGACGCCGGCAAGCGGGCCGCCCGCGGGCTGCGGCGCGGCGCTCGCGCCTGATTCGGGGATGGCGCTCATGTGTCTCCTTTGTAGTGGTACTGGCGACGGTCCCGGCTTGCGGTGCTCCGGTATTTGCGCGTAGGTGGCGGCTCGCGCGGTTCGCAAACGATTCGAGCTAACGGGCCACAGCCCGTGTCCAGCCGCACCCGCGGCAAAGCACGTGCAATGCGTTACATCGAACGGCGATCGAGCATCGCGCGCGCGATCGTGCCCGCGTCGACATACTCGAGTTCGCCGCCGACCGGCACGCCGCGGGCGAGCCGCGTAACCGAAAGCCCGCGCGCCTTCAGCGTCTGCCCAAGGTAATGCGCGGTGGCCTCGCCTTCGTTGGTGAAATTGGTTGCGAGCACGACTTCCTTGACGATGCCATCCGACGCGCGCTTGACGAGCCGGTCGAAATGGATCTCCTTCGGGCCAATGCCGTCGAGCGGACTGAGCCGCCCCATCAGCACGAAATACAGACCGCGATAGGTCATCGTCTGTTCGAGCATGATCTGGTCGGCCGGCGTTTCGACGACACACAGCAGCGACGGATCGCGCTCCTCATCGAGACAGACCTCGCAGATCCGCGCTTCGGTAAACGTGTTGCACTTTTCGCAGTGGCGCAGATGCTCGGTGGCGAACAGCAGCGAGCGGCCGAGCTTTTCGGCGCCTTCGCGATCGTGCTGCATCAGGTGATACGCGATGCGTTGCGCGGACTTCGGCCCGACACCGGGCAGCGCGCGCAGCGCTTCGACGAGCGCCGACAAGGCGGAAGGTTGTTTCATGCGGATCGGCGTCGACGTGGATGGTGCCCGGGTGAGCGAGTTGGGACAGGGCCGCGGCGCCAGCAGCGCGCTTGAGCGGGATGGCGGCGTTCATACGTTCGGCCTGCACGTTCTTCTTCGGTACTTCGAGGACATGCGGGACCGACGGCGCCTCCAGTCTGCGCGGGGCGCATGCGCCCCGCGCCGCCGTTCACACCGTGGCGACTCCCGCCGCGGCGTTTGCCCTCATCACGACGGGCTTAGAACGGCAGCTTGAAGCCCGGCGGCAGCGGCAGGCCGGCCGTCATGCCACCCATCTTTTCCTGGGCGGTCGCCTCGGCCTTGCGCACCGCGTCGTTGAACGCAGCGGCGACGAGGTCTTCCAGCATGTCCTTGTCGTCGGCGAGCAGGCTCGGATCGATCGACACGCGCCGCACGTCGTTCTTGCAGGTCATCGTCACCTTCACGAGACCGGCGCCCGACTGCCCCTCGACTTCGATCTGCGCGAGTTGCTCCTGCATCTTCTTCATGTTTTCCTGCATCTGCTGGGCTTGCTTCATCAGCCCGGCGAGTTGGCCTTTCATCATGGACGTGCTCCTTCTGGATAGCGTGAAATCCGGGGTCCGGCGCCGCGCCGCGACGGCGCCGCGAACCGGTGGATCAGTGGGCCGGCGACGCGCCGTTCGGGGCGGCGTCCGGGGTAATCGGGCGAATCGAGTCGCGCACGATGGTCGCGCCGAACTCGCGAATCAGCGATTGCACGAACGGATCGGCGTTGATCTCGCGCTCGGCCTCCTGCTGACGCCGTGCGCGCAGCGCCGCATCGTGCGCGGCGGCGGTGCGACGCGCCGGGCCGACCTCGACCTGTACGTCGACGTTCTGGCCGAGCCGTTCGGCGAGCGCCGCTTTCAGTTTAGCGACCTGCGACGTTTCCGCGTATTGCGGCACCGGCACATTCAGCTTCAGCGTACTGCCTTCCAGCGCCATCAGTTCGCTGTTGAACGCAAGCTGATACGAAATGCCCTTCAACGGCAGATCGACCGCCAGCGCAGGCCAGTCGCCGGTAAAGCCAAGCGCATCGAGCGGCACCGCGGGCGGCAGCGGCCGGGTGTCGACCGCCGCTACCGGCGCCGCCGGTTTGCTTGCCGCGGCCGGACCGTCCATCCGGACATCGTCGGGACCGTGGTCGAAGACCGGCACGAAGTTATCGTCAGGTGGGCCGAAGTAGCCGTCGTCCGCGGTGGAGAGCGGCATGTAATCGTCGGGCGGCATATCGTCCCACGGCGGCATCGACGAGCCGTGCTGTTGCGGGCTGCTGTCCGCGCCGCGTGCCGGCGATGCCTGCATGGCGGCGCCAGTCGCTTCTTGTGGCGCGCGGCGCGCGGCGCCGGGCGTCGGCACCGGGACGACCACCCGCGGCGCAGCGGGTTTCGGCGCGGCGGGCGTGGCCGGCTTCGCGGCGGCGGCGGCGGCGGTGGCGCGGCCACGGTCGGAGGACGTTTTCAGGCCGGCGTTGCGTAACACGTCGAGGGCGGCGCTCGCGCCGCCCGCGCGGCGCGCAGCGGGAGCTGTCTCGACCGGCGCGGGGATAGCTTGCGGCTGGCCGTCGTGCTCCTGCGCAGCTGCGGCGCCTGGTGACGGCGGCTCGTCGTCCTGCGACGGCGATTCGGCGAACGGCTCCGTGCTCGCGAGCGTGGCGGTTGCCGGTGAAGCCGGTTCGGTTGCGGGCGCGACGTCGGCGTTTTCGTTCGAAGCGGATTCGTTCGCGACGGCGGCGGCGCCCTCGCCCGCCGGCGCGTCTTCCCATGGCGCCAACGGACGCCCGGCGCTAGCAGGCGTTAGATCGGCCCGCGCGCTCGCCGGCGTCGCATCGCTTACTGCCGGCATCGCATCGCTTACTGCCGGCGCCGGTTCGCCGACGCCGGCGGCGCTCAGATGCGACGCCTGCGCGGTGCCCTTATCCTGCTCTGTCTCGACGACAGGCGCCGCGGCGGGCCTGGCAGCCGGTGCGGCGGAGTTCACCGTATCGCGCTGCTTCACGTCCGCATCGCCTGCTCGTGGCGCATGCACGCGCTCGGCGGCAGGCAGCGCGGCGCGCGCGCCCGCGACCGGCGGCAGCGGCGCGGCGGTTGCCGATGCCCCCGGCGGCGCATGCAGCGCAGCGGCCGTCGGCGCGCCGGGGCGCTTCGCGGCTGCGCCTGCCTGCGACCCCGCCCCGCTCGCCCCCGCGCCGCCGCCCGTGGGCGCCGGTTCGAATGCGAGCATGCGCAGCAGCGTCATCGTGAAGCCCGCGTATTCATCAGGCGCGAGACCCAATTCGCTTCGGCCGATCGTCGCGATCTGATAGAACAGTTGCACCTGCTCGGCGCTCAGCGTGTCGGCGAAACGGCGCAGATCGGTGGCCTCCGGCCATTCGTCGAGCACCGACGACGGCGCGAACTGCGCCCACGCGATCCGGTGCAGCAGGCTCGCGAGATCTTGCAGCGCGGTCGAAAAAGACAGGCTGCGCAACGCCATCTCGTCGGCGACCGCGAGCACCGCGGCGCCATCGCCCTGCGCGAGCGCATCGAGCAGGCGAATCAGGTAGCTTTGATCGAGCGCGCCGAGCATCCCGCGCACCGCGTCCTCGCTGACATGGTTAGCCGAATAGGCGATCGCCTGGTCGGTCAGCGACAGCGCATCGCGCATCGAGCCGTCGGCCGCGCGCGCGAGCAGACGCAGCGCCTGCGCATCGAACGGCACGTTCTCTTCGCCGAGAATGCGCTCGAGATGCGACACGATATGACCAGCCGGCATCTGCTTCAGGTTGAACTGCAGGCAGCGCGACAACACCGTGACCGGAATTTTCTGCGGATCGGTGGTCGCGAGAATGAATTTGACGTGCGGCGGCGGCTCTTCCAGCGTCTTCAACATCGCGTTGAACGCGTGGTTCGTGAGCATATGCACTTCGTCGATCATGTAGACCTTGAAGCGCGCATCGACCGGCGCGTACACCGCGCGTTCGAGCAGCGCGGCCATTTCATCGACGCCGCGATTGCTCGCCGCGTCCATCTCGACATAATCGACGAAGCGCCCTTCGTCGATCTCGCGGCACGCCCGGCACACGCCGCACGGCGTGGAGGTCACGCCGGTCTCGCAGTTCAGCGCCTTCGCGAAAATACGCGACAGCGTGGTCTTGCCGACGCCGCGCGTACCGGTAAACAGATACGCATGATGCAGACGGCCGCCGTCGAGCGCATGGGTGAGCGCGCGCACCACGTGCTCCTGTCCGACGAGCGAAGCGAAATCCTTCGGCCGCCATTTGCGTGCGAGAACTTGATAGGTCATCCGGAAATTGTATCAGTAACAATGGGACGAAAAACCGAATCGGAATGGCATGCGAATGCACGCCGCAGCTTTGCCGGACGAGCCTCGCGAGCAACGCAAAAACCGGCTTGAGATGAATCGGACACTCACGCGCGCACGATCGAGCCGCGACGATGTTCCGAAAGAACACAACGCGCGATAGATAACGAAACCGGGAGTAATTGCGGGAAACCGCGGAGAAAAAAGAGGGGGACGAAAGGAAGGTGACGAGCCCGACCCTCGGCACTGGTGGAAAACGGCTGTGGCTGCTTCGTTCCCGACCTGACCAGGTTGACCATCCCTCCATGCGAGGAGGCCCGTCGCGAAAGATTCTATCATCGCTTGGCCGATAGTGCGACTGTTAATGCGGACAACGCGCCGGACAAAGCGCGCTCGGCGCGCGCGGATCGGGCACATCGGGCACATCGGGCACTCTCGCGTTCTTCACATCCATATATAGATACGCACGTCGGCGGTCCATATCGACGCCGTACTTGAGTTCGCCGTCGCCGCCACCATATTCGTTTCATCGCGGTATCACGACGCGACGGAAACCGGGCGGTGCTTGACCAGCAGTCATTGGCCCCACTGCCTTAACGAGTACTATCGCTCATCGGCAACGCATAGCGAATTAAGCTACACTGCCATTTGAACGACCCGCAAACGCGGGCCTTTCTGCGTATTCCGCGAAAATCCGGCGCTCTGTCCGAGTTGCGGGGGTACGCGAAGCAAGGCCCCGGACGCGGCAAAGCGAACGGAAGTTTCCCGGTTTTTGATGTATCGTGGCGAGCAATTCAGGCGGGCCTCGAACCGATAGAGGTATTCATAAATGAGCGAACAAATCAAGCATATCAGCGACGCATCGTTCGAACAGGACGTCGTGAAATCCGACAAACCCGTGCTGCTCGATTTCTGGGCTGAATGGTGCGGTCCGTGCAAGATGATCGCGCCGATCCTCGACGAAGTCGCGAAGGATTATGCGGATCGCCTGCAAGTCGCGAAAATCAATGTCGACGAACATCAGTCGACGCCGGTCAAGTTTGGCGTGCGCGGTATCCCCACGCTGATCCTGTTCAAGAACGGCGCCGTTGCCGCACAGAAAGTCGGCGCATTGTCGAAGTCGCAACTCACCGCGTTCCTCGACGGCAATCTGTAATACAGCGCGGCGGTATCAGCGGATTCAACGCGGTCCGCTAACTGGCCGAGGCGGGCGCAGCAGGCTGAAGCAGGCGCCGCGCCCGTTAAAAAGCGTGTTGTCAACCGGCAACACGCTTTACTATAAAGATGCCACGCCGCCGCACTGGCGGAAATTGGCGTGTGCTATGCTAGAATCCGCAAAACGTCGAAAAGACGCGTAAGTCTTTGAGCGCTCCGCTCACCCTCCTCCCAGATTCCATTTCGTCGCACCTTCTCCTGCGGGTTCTCCGTATGCATTTATCCGAGCTTAAGACTCTGCACGTGTCCCAATTGATCGAGATGGCCAATGGCCTCGAGATCGAAAGCGCGAACCGCCTGCGCAAGCAGGAATTGATGTTCGCCATTCTAAAAAAACGAGCCAAAGCGGGCGACACGATCTTCGGCGACGGCACGCTCGAAGTGCTGCCGGACGGCTTCGGTTTCCTGCGTTCGCCGGAAACCTCCTACCTCGCCAGCACGGACGACATCTATATCAGCCCGTCGCAAATCCGCCGTTTCAATCTGCATACGGGCGACACGATCGAAGGCGAAGTGCGCACGCCGAAAGACGGCGAACGCTATTTCGCGCTGGTGAAGGTCGACAAGGTCAACGGCCAGCCGCCGGAAGCCTCGAAGCACAAGATCATGTTCGAAAACCTGACGCCGCTGCACCCGAACAAGGTGCTGCTGCTCGAACGTGAAATGCGTGGCGAAGAAAACGTGACGGGCCGCATCATCGACATGATCGCGCCGATCGGCAAGGGGCAGCGTGGCCTGCTCGTCGCGTCGCCGAAGTCGGGCAAAACGGTGATGCTTCAGCACATCGCACATGCGATCAAGCAGAACCATCCGGACATCAAGCTGTTCGTGTTGCTGATCGACGAACGCCCGGAAGAAGTGACGGAAATGCAGCGCTCGGTGGCCGGCGAAGTGATCGCGTCCACATTCGACGAACCCGCCGCCCGTCACGTGCAGGTCGCCGAAATGGTGATCGAGAAGGCCAAGCGCCTCGTCGAAATGAAAAACGACGTGGTGATTCTGCTCGACTCGATCACGCGTCTCGCGCGCGCGTACAACACCGTCGTGCCCGCTTCGGGCAAGGTGCTGACCGGCGGTGTCGATGCCAACGCGCTGCAGCGTCCGAAGCGCTTCTTCGGCGCGGCCCGCAATATCGAAGAAGGCGGCTCGCTCACCATCATCGGCACCGCGCTGATCGAGACCGGCAGCCGCATGGACGACGTGATCTACGAAGAGTTCAAGGGCACCGGCAACATGGAAGTGCACCTCGAGCGCCGTCTCGCCGAGAAACGCGTGTATCCGTCGATCAACCTGAACAAGTCGGGCACGCGCCGCGAAGAACTGCTGATCAAGCCCGAAGTGCTGCAAAAAATCTGGGTGCTGCGCAAGTTCATTCACGACATGGACGAAGTCGAGTCAATGGAATTCCTGCTCGACAAGATCCGCCAGACCAAGAGCAACTCCGAGTTCTTCGACATGATGCGGCGTGGTGGCGGAGGCTAACGCCTGAACCAGGCGTTGGCGATTGTCGACCAACCGTTGTATCGGATAAAAAGCCGCCCGTTACTTCCGGGCGGCTTTTTTTCGCCTGCCGCTGCGGCTGCCGCGGCCCCTCCTGAGCGCGCCATCCGTGCGCGTTGCGCGAACTCGTCGTCAAGCCACCGCCATCTGAACGAGCGTCCTCCGATTGTTGAGCGCGAGTGACCCCGCCGCCGACTGGCCCGGCATCATCCCGTACAAGTGAAAGTGCGATGAAGCGCCACCGCTCATCATCGTCGAACCGCATCGCGAGGCAGCGCGTCAGAGTCGCCTCGCCAACGCTGCGAATCCGTACAATCCAGTGTTCCGGAACCCGCTCGCAACGCTAACGAAAAGCATTGCGGCAGGCTGCTCGCCGCGCGGCAGCAACCGATCGACTACAGGTGTGATCAAGACATGCTCTCAAAATTCACGCACTGGCTGGGCACGCGCCGCCGCGAGCGCGCGCTGCGCGACTACGCGATCGATGAACCGCTGTGGCAGGCAACTCTTGCCGGCCTGCCGTTTCTATCTCATCTCGATGCGCCCGATCTGGCGCGGCTACGCGAGCTGACGAGCCTCTTCATCGCGCACAAGCAGTTCTCGACCGCGCACGAGCTCGAGCTGACCGACGCGATGACGGTCGGGATCGCCGCGCAGGCCTGCCTGCCGGTGCTGAACCTGAGCCTCGATCTGTACCGCGGCTGGGTCGGCGTGATCGTGTATCCGGGCGAGTTCGTGATCCGCAAGACCGTCGAGGACGAAGCCGGCGTCGTGCATGAGGTCGAGCACGACGCAAGCGGCGAAGCATGGGAAGGCGGCCCCGTGGTGCTGTCGTGGGAAGACGCGCAGATGACCGACGGCAGCGACGCGTACAACGTCGTGATCCACGAGTTCGCCCACAAAATCGATATGCTGAACGGCGAAGCGGACGGCCACCCGCCGTTGATGCGCCGCTGGCATGCGCCGCTCGACACTCAGGCCTGGGCCGATGTGTTCGATCACGCGTACGACCACTTTTGCGCCAAAGTCGACGCGGTACCGGAGCGCCGCTGGGCGCGCTTCGAACGCGAGTCGCTGATCGACCCGTACGCGGCCGATCATCCGTCGGAATTTTTTGCCGTCTGCAGCGAAGCGCTATTCGTGAAACCGCAGCCCTTCGAGGCGGAGTATCCGGAGCTATACCGCCTGCTCGCGCGCTATTACCGGCAGGATCCGGCGCGTGTCGGTGTGAGTTTCACCCCGGCTTGACACAGGCGGCTGCGTCATTGCTCAGTCTGTCAACAGGCGAACCCGCGCCGAGCCGAGTCTCACGACCTGTTTCGGGTAGAAATCGCTGGCAGAAAAATCGTCAAGCAACTGATTTTCTGGCATAATCGCGGTTTTTCGACCGTAGGCAAGTGGCTCGCGCCTGAAGGCAGCCCATTCAAGGCTGCACGCGGGTTGGCTACCGCCAGATTAAAGGAAAGACCATGAAAGAAGGCATTCACCCGGATTACCGCGAAGTTCTGTTCGTCGATATGTCGAACGACTTCAGGTTCGTGACGCGCTCGACCATCCAGACGCGCGAAACCGCGGAATTCAACGGCAAGACCTACCCGCTCGCGAAGATCGAAGTCTCGTCGGAATCGCACCCGTTCTACACCGGCCAGCAGAAGATCATGGACACGGCCGGCCGCGTCGAGAAGTTCAACAAGAAGTTCGGCGCACGCGCTTCGGGCAAGGCAGCAGCAAAGTAATATCCGCATCGTCGCCGGTTTCGAGCCGGCCGCGAAGCAAGCAAAAAGGGCAGCGCGAGCTGCCCTTTTTTGTCGCCCGCGTCCACGCGGCGCCTGCATGATCCGCCCGCGCACCCGCAGGCGCAGGCGCTCCGCGACATCGCATCCGCGGCGCCATGTTACAGCTTGCACAACGACGTTGCCGGTCGTTACCGGCCGTGACGGGCATCGCGCGGCACGACTACAATGCCGCATGCTCCGGGTGGGCCAATCCGGCCGGAGCCGCCGTCCGGCCCTGGCTGCATCGCTTATCCAATACCCACACACCGCATGAGACCTGTCGTTCGCCTCACTGCCTCAGCGACCAGCGCATTGCCGCGCTGGCTGTTGCTGACCATCTGTATCGTCTATGCGTCGTTTGGCCTGTTCGGCCGCGACCCGTGGAAGAACGAGGACGCAGCCGGCTTCGGTGTCATGTGGACGATGGCCAACGGCGGCGCCCACGACTGGCTGCTGCCGAATCTGGTCGGCAAATATCTGACCGAGGACGGGCCGCTCGGCTACTGGCTCGGCGCCAGCGCGATCCGCATCCTTGCACCATGGGTCGATGCGAGCAACGCGTCGCGCGTGTTCACCGGCCTGCTGTTCTGCGCGGGCTGCGCGTTCGTCTGGTACGCCGCCTATCTGCTCGGACGGCGCGCCGAAGTCCAGCCCTTCAAATATGCTTTCGGCGGCGAACCCGAACCGCGCGACTACGGCCGCACCCTCGCCGACGGCGCGTTGCTGATCCTGCTCGCCTGCTTCGGCCTCGCCGAGCGCGGCCATGAAACCACCCCGCAACTCGCGCAGTTCGTCTGCATCGCGATGCTCGTGTACGGTCTCGTGCGGATGATCGATAAGCCGATCCAGGGCGCGCTGATCTGGGGCCTCGCGATCGGTCTCGTCACGCTCGCGAGCAGTCCGGTGCTGGTCGGCGCATTGCTGCTCGGCACGCTGGCGATGACGCTGATCGTCCGCGAAACGCGCTCGCGCTGGCTGCTGATCGCCGGCTTGCCGGTCGCGCTCGTACTCGCGGTGTCGTGGCCGATCGCCGCGCTCGCCGCTTTCCCCAATGACGCCGTCTGGTATCTGAACCAGTGGCTGCACGTCAGCCTGAGTTCGTTCGCGGGGCCGCCCGGCTCGGTCGCCGCCTATGCGCTGAAAAATCTGCCGCTCTTCACATGGCCCGCATGGCCCCTCGCGCTGTGGTCGTGGTTCAGCTGGAAGGGGTTGCGGCGCGCGCCGCACGTGGCGATTCCGCTGTCGGTGATCGGTCCGCTATTCGTGCTCGTCGTGCTGCAAAGCCATCAGTCGAACCGGCTCTATATGCTGTTGTTGCCGCCGCTCGCGGTGCTCGCCACCTTCGCGCTGCCGACGCTCAAACGCGGCGCAATCAACGCGATCGACTGGTTCGCGCTGCTCAGTTTCACGATTCTCGGCAGCTTCGTGTGGCTCGTGTACGTGGCCAGTCTGACCGGCTTCCCGCATCCGCTCGCGCGCAACCTCGCGCGGCTCGCGCCGGGTTACGTGCCGCAATTCAAGATTCTGTCGTTCGTGTGCGCGGTGGCCGTGACGGTCTGCTGGTTCGTGCTGGTGCGCTGGCGTCTCGCGCGTCATCCGAAGGTGCTGTGGCGCAGCGTCGTGCTGTCGAGCGCCGGCACGACGCTGATGTGGGTGCTGCTGATGACACTCTGGCTGCCGGTCGTCAATTACAGCCGGACCTATCGCGACGTCGCGCAGCAGATCGCGAGCCATCTGCCCGACGACTACACGTGCATCGCACCGGTACGGCTCGGCAATGCGCAGATCGCCACCTTCGCGTATTTCGGCGACATGCACTTCGCGTTCGACCAGGATTGCGACGTGATCCTGCGCCAGGACACGCAGGACTACGGCGACCCGAGCGCGATGCCCGACTACATCTGGAAGCTGGTCTGGGAAGGCCGGCGCGCGGCCGACCGCGACGAGCGCTTCCGCCTGTACGTGCGCATCGATCGTCCGAAGCCGCCGCCAGGCAAACGCCGCGGCTGGCACAAGAAGCTCGACTGACCATGTTCGCCGATGTACGGAAAATCGCCGCGCTCGCGTGGCCCGTATTGATCGGCCAGTTGGCGATCATCGCCTTCGGCGTGCTCGATACGGCGATGGTCGGCCGCTTTTCGGCGGTCGATCTGGCCGCGCTCGGCCTCGGCTCGTCGATCTACGTGTCGGTCTATATCGGCCTGACCGGCATTCTGACCGCACTGCAGCCGATCGCCGCGCAACTGTACGGCGCGCGCCGTTACGGCGAAATCGGCGAGGAAGTGCGCCAGTCGTTCTGGCTTGGGGCGGCGCTGACCGTGCTCGGCTTCCTGATCCTGTTCTTTCCCGGCCCGCTGCTGAACCTGTCCCGCGTGCCGGAAGCGTTGCACGAGCGCACGCTCGCCTATCTACGGATTCTCGCGTTCGGGCTGCCCGCCGGGCTCGCGTTTCGCATCTACAGCTCGGTCGCCAATGCGCTCGGCAAACCGCGGCTCGTGATGTTCCTGCAGGTCGCGGCGCTGCTGCTGAAGATTCCGCTCAATCTGTGGTTCATTTTCGGCGGGCTCGGCGTGCCGGCGTTGGGCGGTCCCGGTTGCGCGCTCGCCAGCACGCTGCTCAACTGGACCCTCGCGGCGCTCGGCATGCTGCTGCTCGCGCGTGTCGACGACTTCAAGGCGCTCGGCATTTTCACGCACTTCTGCTGGCCGGTCTGGCAGCGACAGGCCGCGCAATTGCGGCTCGGCATTCCGATGGGCCTGTCGTATCTGATCGAGGTCACGTCGTACACGTTCATGGCGTTCTTTATCGCGCGCTTCGGCACGACCACGCTCGCGGGTCATCAGATCGCCGGCAACATCGGCGCGGTGCTGTATATGACGCCGCTGTCGATCGGCATTGCGTCGTCGACGCTGGTCGCGCAGGCGCTCGGCGCGCATCGGCCGGAAGCGGCGCGCACGCTGTCGCGTCACGGCATCACGATGGCCGTGGCGATCGCCTGCTGCTACGCGGCGCTCGTGCTCGGGTTGCGGCCGTACATCATCGCCGGCTATACGACCAACGCGCAGGTCGCGGCGGCGGCGTTGCCGCTGGTGCTGATCGTCTCCTGCTATCACCTGTTCGACGCGTTGCAGATCACGACCGCGTTCGTCCTGCGCGCGTACAAAGTCGCGATCGTGCCGACCGTCATCTATGCGTTCGCGCTATGGGGCGTCGGGCTCGGCGGTGGCTACGCGCTCGGCTTCGATACGACGGGGCTCACGCCCGCGTGGTTCACCGGCGCGCGCGGCTTCTGGGTCGCCAATACCACCAGTCTCGCGATTGCCGGGATCGGTCTGCTCGCGTATTGGCGGATCGTCAGCCAGCGGGTTTTGCGCGAGGATGCGTGGACACGCTGATCGTCGCGGCGACCTGACCCATGGTGAGCGGGGTTGAGTGTTTCGACATGACGGACTCAGGTTAGGACTTCGAGCGCACTCCAGGTCAAGCGTCTGGCGCGGTTATCCGGCCGGCTGGTTCGTGCCGGCTCGATGGCCGTCTTTTCGCGGCTCGCCGCGCCGCCGCCCGATAAGGCCAGCAACGCCCAGCAGCCGCCAAAAGGTTTAAATATTGTCACCGCGATTTACTTGTCGCGAATCGATCGGTATAAATCGTGCCGATTGTAAATAAGGGCCTGCGATTTGTTCTATGCTTTAACGCAGCGCCTGCTGACACAACGCGTCGTCCGTTCCCGGCTAACTTTTTGCCCTCAATGGAGTGCTTGCCATGCTGAAGAAGCTTCTCATGCTTTGCGTCGCTGTGGTTTTGTCGCTGTCGGCCGGATTCGCCGCGGCCGTCGAAGTGAATACCGCCGATCAGGCCGCGCTCGAATCGGTCAAGGGCATCGGCCCTGTGCATGCGAAAGCGATTCTCGATGAACGCGCGAAGAACGGCCCGTTCAAGAATGCCGACGATCTCGCCGCACGCGTAAAGGGCATCGGCCAGAAATCGGTTACGAACCTCGAAGCGGCCGGCCTGACGATCAACGGCTCGTCCGCGCCGCCGACCGGCGCGAAGCCGTCGGCGAAGCCGGGCAGCACGGCCAGCACGAAGGCAGCGCCGGCCGCACCGGCCGCGCCTGCCGCAACCACGATGAGCCCGGCGCCCGCGCCGGCGACCGCCACGACCGCGGCGCCGGCTGCGGCCGAACAAGCGTCCGCCGCAAAGACGTCGAAGTCGAAGTCGAAGAAGAAGAGCAAGGCCGCGGCCTCCGAGGCGACTGCGGCACCCGCCGCGGCAGCCAGCGCGCCGGCCGATGCGTCCGGCACCAAGGCCTCGAAGAAGAAGGCGAAGAAGAGCAAGGCGGCTTCCGCCGCGGCGGCGTCCGGCGCGTGACACTGGACGAGCCGAACTGAAACGATAGCGGGCTCTGCGTCGACGTTATAGAGAGCCCCGCACGCGATACCGCAGCCGCATCGAAACAACGCAGTCGAGCAACACCCGGCAACAACGCAACAAGGCCTAGCCGGCAGCATCGCGAAGACCGCGCGACACACGACGATTCCCGTGTCGCGCGCACGAACTTCGCCCGGCCGCCCTCCGTTTTACCGCGCCGCGCACCCGCGCGGCGTTTTCACCCCGCCAGCCCGTCATGCACGCGCCGACATTCAAGAGAGACCGTCATGAGCCTACTCGACACCATCGGTTCCCTGCTCGGCAAATCGCCCGAAGGCGGCGGCCAGCAAGCGCTGATCGCAGCCGCGCTCGAATTCGTCAATAACCAGCCAGGCGGCCTGAACGGGCTGATCCAGCGTTTCCAGGAAAAGGGCCTTGGCGACGTCGTGTCGTCGTGGGTCGGCAACGGCGAAAACCAGCCGATCGCTGCCGATGCGCTGCACGGCGTGCTCGGCTCGCAAGCCGTCACCGATCTCGCGGCCAAGGCCGGCGTGCAGCCGGATCAGGTGACGGGTCTGCTGTCGCAGATCCTGCCGCACGTCGTCAACGCGGCCACCCCGGAAGGCGAAGTGCCGGCCGGCGGCCAGATGAACGCGACCACGGTGCTCGGCGCGCTGGGTGGCCTCGCGGCGCTGTTCGGCAACAACAAGGGCACCGCGTAAGAACGCGGCACACCGGCGGTTGCGGGCGCACCGCGCCTGCTTGAACCTCGCGGGCAAAAAAAACGGCAACGAAGGAAACTTCGTTGCCGTTTTTTAACGGCGGCTGAAACGGCTCGACTGCCGCCGCTCCCACCGCCGAGTCCTCATCCGTGCGACGCGCGACGCTTAGTGCACCACGCGTTCGAACACGAGTTTGCCGTCTTCCATCTCGACCGGAATCACATCCTTCGGTCCGAACTTGCCGGCCAGTATCAGCTTCGCAATCGGGTTCTCGATCTCCTGCTGGATCGCACGCTTTAACGGCCGCGCGCCGAACAGCGGATCGTAGCCGACCTTGCCGATATGCTCGAGCGCGCCGTCGGACACCACCAGCTGCATTTCGAGCTTCGCGAGCCGCTCGTGCAGACGCTGCAACTGGATCCGCGCGATCGACTGGATGTTCGAGCGATCGAGCGCATGGAACACGACCACGTCGTCGATCCGGTTCAGGAACTCGGGCCGGAAGTGCAGCTTCACCTCTTCCCACACCGCGTCCTTCACCGCTTCCTGCGACTCGCCGACCATCGACTGGATCACCTGCGAACCGAGGTTCGAGGTCATCACGATCACCGTGTTCTTGAAGTCGACGGTGCGGCCCTGGCCATCGGTCATACGGCCGTCGTCGAGCACTTGCAGCAGCACGTTGAACACGTCCGGATGCGCCTTCTCGATTTCGTCGAGCAGAATCACGCTATACGGCTTGCGGCGCACGGCCTCGGTCAGATAACCGCCTTCCTCGTAGCCGACGTACCCCGGCGGCGCACCGATCAGACGCGCGACGCTGTGCTTTTCCATGAATTCGCTCATGTCGATACGGATCAGGTGATCTTCCGAATCGAACAGGAACGACGCCAACGCCTTGCACAGCTCGGTCTTGCCCACCCCGGTCGGTCCAAGAAACAGGAACGAACCGTACGGACGGTTCGGGTCCGACAGACCCGCGCGCGAACGGCGGATCGCATCGGCGACCGCATTGATCGCCTCGTCCTGGCCGATCACCCGCTCATGCAGCTTCGCTTCGATCTGCAGCAGCTTCTCGCGCTCGCCCTGCATCATCCGCGACACGGGAATGCCGGTCGCACGCGACACGACCTCGGCGATTTCTTCCGCTCCGACCTGGGTGCGCAACAACCGCAAACGCTTCGGACTGTTCTGCTCCTCGGCTTCGGCGCGCGTGACTTCCTTCAGTTGCGCCTCGAGCCCCGGCAGCTTGCCGTACTGCAATTCGGCGACCTTCTCGAGCTTGCCTTCACGCTGCAAACGGGTGATTTCCGCACGCGTTTTCTCGATCTCTTCCTTCAATTGCGCGCTGCCCTGCACCGCCGCCTTTTCAGCGGTCCAGATTTCCTCGAGATCCGAATATTCGCGATTCAGGCGCTCGATTTCCTCTTCGATCAGTTGCAGACGCTTCTGCGACGCTTCGTCCTTCTCCTTCTTCACGGCCTCGCGCTCGATCTTCAACTGGATCAGGCGACGCTCGAGCCGGTCCATCTCTTCCGGCTTCGAGTCGATTTCCATCTTGATCTTCGACGCGGCCTCGTCGATCAGATCGATCGCCTTGTCCGGCAGGAAGCGGTCCGTGATGTAGCGATGCGACAGCTCCGCGGCCGCGACGATCGCCGGATCGGTGATGTCGACGCCGTGGTGCAGCTCGTAGCGCTCCTGCAAACCGCGCAGGATCGCGATGGTGGCCTCGACCGACGGCTCGTCGACCAGCACCTTCTGGAAGCGGCGCTCGAGCGCGGCATCCTTCTCGATGTACTTGCGGTATTCGTCGAGCGTGGTCGCGCCGACGCAATGCAGCTCGCCGCGCGAAAGCGCCGGCTTCAGCATGTTGCCCGCGTCCATCGCGCCTTCGGCCTTGCCGGCGCCGACCATCGTATGGATTTCATCGATGAAGACGATGGTCTGCCCTTCGTCCTTCGCGATGTCGTTGAGCACCGCCTTCAGGCGCTCCTCGAACTCGCCGCGATATTTCGCGCCCGCGAGCAGCGCGGCCATGTCGAGCGACAGCACGCGCTTGTTCTTCAGCGTTTCCGGCACTTCGCCATTGACGATGCGCTGCGCGAGCCCTTCGACGATCGCGGTCTTGCCGACGCCCGGCTCGCCGATCAGCACCGGGTTGTTCTTGGTGCGGCGTTGCAGGATCTGGATCGAACGGCGGATTTCGTCGTCGCGGCCGATCACGGGGTCGAGCTTGCCGGCACGGGCGCGCTCGGTCAGGTCGATCGTGTATTTCTTCAGCGCCTCGCGCTGGCTTTCGGCGTCCTGGCTATGCACCTGCGAGCCGCCCCGTACCGCCGCAATCGCGGTTTCGAGCGCCTTGCGCGACAGCCCGTGCTCGCGCGCGAGACGGCCGGCCTCGCCCTTGTCGTCGGCAACCGCGAGCAGGAACATTTCGCTCGCGATAAACGTGTCGTCGAGCTTCTGCGCTTCCTTGTCGGCCTGGTTCAACAGCCCGGTCAGCTCGCGGCCGATCTGCACGTTGCCGTCGGTGCCCCGCACTTGCGGCAGCCGCGTGAGCGCATCGTTCAACGCGGTTTGCAGCGGTTGTACATGCACGCCGGCGCGCGACAGCAGCGAACGCGCGGAGCCGTCCTGTTGCGCGACGAGCGCGGACAGCACATGCACCGGTTCGATGTATTGATTGTCATGACCGACGGCCAGACTCTGGGCGTCCGCCAGTGCTTCCTGGAATTTAGTGGTGAGTTTGTCGATTCTCATCAAGAGACCTCCAATTTCGATTACCACTAAAATAAGGCGTTTTATTTGGGTTTCAAGCGTTTTTTCGGCCCCAACCGCAACTATTTAACACCAGCGCAAAATCGCTCGCGGTCACCCGCACCACGTCGCCGATGGTCACCGAAAGCGTCTGCTCGCCGAGCCGCAGCCCGCCATTGCGCCCGCGCACGGTTTCGACCCGGCCGCGCTCGCCGAGTTACCGCACGACCTTCATCAGGTGGTGCTTCGACATGCCGTACGCCTGAGAAATGTCCTGGATCGTCATAATCCGTCGCGTCGTACCGCGAGGTACAACCGAACGCGCACTGCGTAATCCGTATAGTCGGCCAGTCTCATCGGTGCAGGCAGGATGTGAAAAGCGGAATGCAAACGAGCTGCGGAAGCGGGGATAACCGTATCGGCTCAATGGTTGCCAGAGGCCGCGGGCGGGCGCTGGGCTAAGATGATTGCCGGATGGCATCCGCCCTGGCGCTGATATCGTCGCGCGACGCCATGGTAACGATTCCCGTGCCGATCGTTCGTACGAAAAGCAGGTATTCGGGGGCTTTTTCGTTGTCGGATACGCCGCTTCGGGCGAGCTGCGTGTTTTCTGCGCTGCCGACCCCGATCGCAGCGTATGCCAGCGTTCCGGCGATCGCCCGCGGCGGCTGCCACGGGCACCCAACCGTTGCCATCGGAACCGCATTTTTCTGGAACCCGCATGAATCCATCTTTCCCCGCCGCGCCACCAGTCGAGCGAGCTGACGAACCCACCGACACGAATATCCGCGAGCTCGTCTATGGCTTTTACGATCGCGTGCGCGCCGACCCGCTGCTCGGGCCCGTGTTCGAAGCGAAACTCGCCGGCCGCTGGGACGATCACCTGCCGAAGATGTGCACGTTCTGGGGCAGCCTCGTGCTCGGCGCGAAGCAGTATCGCGGCAACGTGCAGCAGGCTCATCAGCCGCTCGAAGGGATCGAGCCGCGGCATTTCAGCCGCTGGCTGTATCTGTTTCTCGATACGGTCGAATCGCGCTATCAGCCGGGCGCGGCGGTGCGCTTCATGGAGCCCGCGCTGCGGATCGCCCAAAGCTTGCAGTTGAGCCGTTTCGGCTGGGATTACAAGATTCCGGCGGAGCAGCAGGCGCTGCTCGATCGCGTCGCGCCGAAACGCCGCCCGCGCGACGGCGATGAAGATCATCCGGCGCGGCCGGCCGGCGAACCGTTTCCGGTGCCGATCATCGGCCGTTCGCGCGACGCTTGACGAAAGCCGGGTTCGCGGCGCGCGGCAAGCGGCAATCGGCAGGCGGGGCCGCGCCGCCTGCGCCCCGCTTACTTCGTAGTGCGGTTACCGGATTCGATGCCCCAGCGCGCGAGCGCCGCGTCGTCCGTCACGCGCGCATCGACCCAGCGCTCGCCCGCATCCGTCTTCTCCTTCTTCCAGAACGGCGCCTCGGTCTTCAGATAGTCCATCACGAACTCGCATGACGCGAACGCGTCGCCCCGATGCGCTGCCGTCGTCGCGACGAGCACGATCTGATCGAGCGGATAGAGCTTGCCGACCCGATGCACGATCTGCACCTCGATGCCCGGCCAGCGCGCGCGCGCCCGCTCGACGATCGCTTCGAGCGACTTTTCCGTCATCCCCGGATAGTGCTCGAGTTCCATCGTCTCGACCGTGCTGCCTTCGTTCAGGTCGCGCACCGTCCCGACGAAGCACGCGAGCGCGCCGATCTTCGGATTGCACGCGCGCAGCGCGGCCACCTCGGCGCTAAGGTCGAAATCTTCGGTCTGGACGCGAACGGGCATGGACGGCTCCTCGGGGCTTCTGTCTGGATAACGGTGACGCTGCGCTCACCCGCCCGTTACCGGCGGAAAAAACGCGACCTCGCAGCCCTCGGTGATGCGCGTGCCCGCGCCGGTCATCACGTGATTGCAGGCCATGCGCAGCGCGCGGCCTTCGGCGAGCGTCTCGGCCCAGATGCCGCCGCGCACGCGCAGCCATGCGCGCACGTCGCCAACGGTCGCGATGCCGTCTGGAACATCGACGGTTTCGTCGGACGTGTTGAGCGCTTCGCGCACGCTTGCAAAGTATCGGAGTTCAATCTTCATCGGATGGCGCCGGTCTGCGATGCAGCGCCGGCCTCAGTTCAGCAGTTCGGAAAACGGAATGAAGCGCACGGTCTCGCCGGCGCTGATCGCGTGATTCGGCGGATTGTCGATCAGACCATCGCCCCACACGGTCGACGTCAGCACCGCCGAGCTCTGGTTCGGGAACAGATCGAGGCCACCGGCCGCGTTCACGCGCGCGCGCAGCAATTCGTTGCGGCGATCGCCCTTGCTCTGCGTAAAGTCCGCGCGCAGCGACAGCGCGCGCGGCGCGACCGTGTGCACGCCGGCCAGACGCAGCACGAACGGCCGCACGAACAGCAGGAACGTGACGAAGGTCGAAACCGGATTGCCGGGCAGGCCGAGGAAAAACGCTTCGTCCGCGGCGGGCGGCGTGGCGGATGCGGCAGCGGTGGCCGAAGCCGCGTCAGCCACGCCGCGGCGCACTGCGCCGAACGCGAGCGGCTTACCCGGCTTCATCGCGATCTGCCACATCGACAGACGCCCTTCCGCCTCGACCGCCGGCTTCACGTGATCCTCCTCGCCCACCGACACGCCGCCGCTGGTCAGGATCAGATCATGCGCCCGAGCGGCTTCGCGCAGCGTCGCGCGGGTCGCGTCGAATTGATCGGGGACGATCCCGTAGTCGGTCACCTCGCAGCCGAGATTTTCGAGCAGACCGCGCAGCGTGAAGCGATTCGAGTTGTAGATCGCGCCCGGTTTCAGCGGCTCGCCGGGCATCGTCAGTTCGTCGCCGGTGAAGAACACTGCGACCTTCACGCGGCGGCGCACCTCGAGTCGCGCGCAACCGACCGATGCCGCCAACCCCAGCGCCTGCGGCGTGAGCCGCGTGCCGGCCGGCAGGATCACCGAGCCCGCGCGAATGTCCGCGCCCTGCGCGGTGATCCACTCGCCCGCCTGCGGCCGATGCACGATCGTGACTTCATCGCCGGCCGCCTCGGTTTGCTCCTGCATGACGACCGCGTCGGCGCCCGGCGGCACCGTCGCGCCGGTGAAAATGCGCGCGACGCTGGCGGGTGCGAGCGGCACCGGCGCATGGCCGGCCGGAATGCGTTGCGAGACCGGCAGGCGGCTGCCGTGCGCGAGATCGGCGAGACGGACCGCGTAGCCGTCCATCGCGCTGGTGTTCATCGGCGGGACATCGAGCGGTGAGCTCACATCGGCGGACAGCACGCGGTTCAGCGCATCGAGCGTCGGAATGGATTCGGTGCCGTCGATCGGGCGCGCGGCGTCGAGCAGGATCGCTAACGCATCGGCAGTGGCCAGCATCGGGGCACGGGGCGTGGGTGTGGACATCCTGGATTCGAAGCCGCAGGTTAAAAGAATATTGTAGCGGCCGATGCCGCGGCATGGGCGGCGGGGCGCTATCGAGGTTTTTTTGCGCTGAATGACTGGCTGACGCGTGAACGCCGGGGGCGCCGGGGGGCGCGGCCGGCGTCGAATGGCGGACGCGCTGCGTCGATCAACGCGAATCGACTTTGCAGCGTTCGATGCCACCTGAGCCGCAAACCGCGCACGCGCGCTGGGCGAGCGTTGCAGCTTGCGGCCTTGCGGGCCGGCAAGGCCCGTCTTCCCGCCTGGCCGGACCGTTGCGCCCCGTCAGGGGCTCACATCAGGGGCCCACACCAGGCGCCCACTCAAGCGCGGGCCTATGCACCGGCCTATGTGCCCGTATTGGCGACGATAAAGTCCTTCACCCGCTGTGCATCCGCCGGCACGACCTCGAAACGCTGCGGCAGCGCCTCCAGCCCGGAGAACGCGGCAGGCCGTTCCGGTTCGCGCAGCAGCGCTTCGCGGATCGTCTCGCCGAATTTGATCGGCTGCGCGGTCTCGAGCACGATCATCGGGATGCCCGGCTGCAGATGCTCGCGCGCGACCTTCAGGCCATCGGCGGTATGCGTATCGATCATCGTGTCGTAGCGCTCGAACACGTCGCGAATCGTGTCCACACGGGTATCGTGAGTGCTGCTGCCGGACACGAAACCGAACGCCTGAACGCGCGCAAAGTCGCCGCTCGCCGCGAGGTCGAAACCGCCCTTCTCCTCGACATCACGAAACAGTTGCAGCACGCGCGCCGGATCGCGGCCAAGCAGATCGAACACGAAGCGCTCGAAATTCGACGCCTTCGAGATATCCATGCTCGGGCTGCTGGTGTGATACGTCTCGGCCGCCTTGCGCACGCGGTAGATGCCGGTGCGGAAGAACTCGTCGAGTACGTCGTTCTCGTTGGTGGCGACGACGAGCTTTTCGATCGGCAGACCCATCATCCGCGCGATATGACCCGCGCACACGTTACCGAAGTTGCCCGACGGCACCGTGAACGACACGCGCTCGTCATTGCTCTTCGTCGCCGCGAAGTAGCCCTTGAAGTAATAGACGACCTGCGCGACGACGCGCGCCCAGTTGATCGAATTGACCGTGCCGATCTTGTACTTCGCCTTGAATGCGTGGTCGTTCGACACCGCCTTGACGATATCCTGCGCATCGTCGAACACGCCTTGCACCGCGAGGTTGAAGATGTTCGGGTCTTGCAGGCTGTACATCTGCGCGGTCTGGAACGCGCTCATCTTCCCGTGCGGCGACAGCATGAACACGCGGATCCCCTGCTTGCCGCGCATCGCATATTCGGCGGCGCTGCCGGTGTCGCCCGAGGTCGCGCCGAGGATATTCAGCGTTTCGCCGTGTTTGGCCAGCGCGTACTCGAACAGGTTGCCGATCAGCTGCATCGCCATGTCCTTGAACGCGAGCGTCGGCCCGTTCGACAGTTCGAGCAGCGCGAGCGGCGCGCCGTTCTCGATGCCGAGCGTCTTCAGCGGCGTGATCTGCGCGGCGCTTTCGTCGTCGCGCACATTGCAGTACCTGGCGGCCGTGTAGGTCTTGCGCGTGAGCGCGCGCAGGTCTTCCGCGGGAATGTCGTCGCAGAACTTCGACAGGATTTCGAACGCGAGGTCCGCGTACGGCAGCGTGCGCCAGCGAATCAGTTCGTCCGCGCCGACGCGCGGATATTCGGCCGGCAGATACAGGCCGCCGTCTTTCGCGAGACCGCCGAGCAGGATGTCGGAGAAGGTATGGCGCTCGCCGGCTCCGGCGCCGCGCGTGGAGAGGTAGTTCATAGTTCGGCCTAGTTCAGCGCTTCCATGCGCAGCTTCGTGACTTGCGAAACGACGGTCTTCAGCGCCTCGATCGACTGGATCGCGGCGTTCAGCTGCTTTTCGACCGTGACGTGCGTAATCAGGATGATGTCGGTTTCGCCCTTGCCGTTCGCATCGACCCGCTCCGATTCCTTCTGCAGCAGCGCGTCGATCGAGATGCCGCTGTCGGCGAGGATGCGCGTGATATCGGCGAGCACGCCGGTCACGTCCGCGACGCGCAGGCGCAGGTAGTAGCCGCTCGTTACGTCGTCGATCGGCAGGATCGGGGTATTCGACAGGCTGTCCGGCTGGAACGCCAGGTGCGGCACGCGATGCTCGGGGTCGGCCGTATGCAGGCGCGTCACGTCGACCAGATCGGCGACCACCGCGGAGGCCGTCGGCTCCGCGCCCGCGCCCTTGCCGTAATAGAGCGTCGTGCCGACTGCGTCGCCATGCACGACGACTGCGTTCATGGCGCCTTCCACGTTTGCGAGCAGACGCTTTTCCGGAATCAGCGTCGGATGCACGCGCAACTCGATGCCTTTATCGGTGCGGCGCGTGATGCCGAGCAGCTTGATGCGATAGCCGAGCTCTTCCGCGTAGCGGATGTCGATCGCGGCCAGCTTGCTGATGCCCTCGACGTACGCCCGGTCGAACTGGACCGGCACGCCGAACGCGATCGCGCTCATGATCGTCGCCTTGTGCGCAGCGTCGACACCTTCGATGTCGAAGGTCGGGTCCGCTTCCGCGTAGCCGAGTTCCTGTGCGGCCTTCAGCGCGGTCGCGAAGTCGAGCCCGCGGTCGCGCATCTCCGACAGGATGTAGTTGGTCGTGCCGTTGATGATGCCGGCGATGTACTGGATACGGTTTGCGGTCAGCCCTTCGCGCAGCGCCTTGATGATCGGAATGCCACCCGCCACCGCCGCCTCGAACGCGACCATCACGCCGTTGGCGCGCGCCGCCTCGAAAATCTCGGTGCCGTGCACCGCCAGCAGCGCCTTGTTGGCGGTCACCACGTGCTTGCCGTTCCTGATCGCGCGCAACACGAGTTCGCGCGCGATGCCGGTGCCGCCGATCATTTCCGCGACGATCGCGATCGACGGATCGTCCACCACCGCGTTGAAGTCATCGGTGAGCGCCACGCCGCCGGCGTCGCCGCCGAGCGCCGCGCTCGCCTTCGCGGGGTTGCGCACGGCAATGCGCGCAATCTCGATGCCGCGGCCCGCGCGGCGTTTGATTTCTTCCTGATTGCGGCGCAGTACCGTGAAGGTGCCGCTGCCTACCGTGCCGAAGCCCAGCAGTCCAACTTTGATCGGTTCCATGCAGCGTGTGTTCGAGTAAATGATTAATAAACGGGGAGCGGGTGTGGCGCCTCATGTGTCACATTCGCGCGCCACATCGTACGCGAGGCCGGTTCAGGCCGTATGACGTTTGCGATAACCGTCGAGAAAACGCGCGATCCGGTTGATCGAATCGGCGAGATCGTCGACGTTCGGCAGGAACACGACGCGGAAGTGATCCGGGGTCTTCCAGTTGAAACCGGTGCCCTGCACGAGCAGCACGCGCTCTTCGAGCAGCAGATCGAGAATGAACTGCTGGTCGTTCTGGATCGGATACATCTTCGGGTCGAGACGCGGGAACATGTAGAGCGCCGCTTCCGGCTTCACGCAACTGACGCCGGGAATCGCCGTCAGCATGTTGTAGGCAAGCTCGCGCTGCTTGTACAGACGCCCGCTCGGCACGATCAGGTCGTTGATGCTCTGATAGCCGCCGAGCGCGGTCTGGATCGCGTACTGGCCGGGCACGTTCGGGCACAGGCGCATCGACGCGAGAATGCCGAGCCCTTCCAGATAGTCCTTGGCGAGCCGGCGGTTCTCGCCGGTCAGGCCCGAAATGGCCATCCAGCCGGCGCGATAGCCGCACGAGCGGTAGCTCTTCGACAGGCTGTTGAAGGTGACCGTGAGCACGTCTTCGGACAGCGAGCCCATCGACGTGTGAGTCTTGCCGTCGTAAATGATCTTGTCGTAGACCTCGTCGGCGAAGATCACGAGGCCGTGCTGGCGCGCGATGTCGATCAGGCCGAGCAGCAGTTCGTCGGAATACAGCGCGCCGGTCGGGTTGTTCGGATTGATCACGACGAGCGCGCGCGTGTTCGCGGTGATTTTCGCGCGGATGTCGTCGAGATCGGGCATCCAGCTATTCGACTCGTCGCAGACGTAGTGCACCGGCGTGCCGCCCGCGAGGCTCACGCCGGCGGTCCACAGCGGATAGTCGGGCGCCGGCAGCAGCACTTCGTCGCCGTCGTTGACGAGCGCCTGCAGCGCCATCACGATCAGCTCCGACGCGCCGTTGCCGATATAGATGTCGTCGAGCTCGACGCCGGACACGCCCTTTTGCTGCGTGTAGTGCATGATCGCCTTGCGCGCGGCGAACACGCCCTTCGAATCGGAATAGCCCGACGAGCCCGGCAGGTTGCGGATCATGTCCTGAATGATCTCGTCGGGCGCCTCGAAGCCGAACGGCGCGAGATTGCCGATATTCAGCTTGATGATGCGGTGGCCCTCTTCTTCGAGCCGCTTCGCATGTTCGAGGACGGGCCCGCGAATGTCGTAGCAGACATTCAACAACTTGTTGGATTTGAGAATGGGTTTCACGGCGGGCACTTCGTCCTGGTTGATGGCTTGGGCAAACCCTGGGGCAAACGGAGCCCGGCTGACGACGCCGGGCCGCTCGGATTCACCGCTGCGGGAAGTCGGATGCGGCGGCGCCGGCCACGGCCGCCAGCCGCGGATTGGATCGATCTCATCGGGCCGCCACCGCTCGCCGGGCCGCGGCGAAGCGAAAAACGGGCAAGAAGCGAACAATAAGCGGACGATGCCGGCACAGGTAGCCGGTGGGCCACGCCGAAGCGCTCTGCGCGGCTTGTGGCGGCGCTCGAGCAGGGGGCGCCGCAAGGCGGCTAAAAAGTTATAATTTAGCGGATTTTGGCCGACTTCCGCAATGCACCAACCGCAACGGCAAGCCTTTTCGGCCTCCTGGTGCGTCACGCGCGTCGAACCTCGCGGCCTTGCCCACGTCTCATCAGGCCAGCAACACCCATGACGTCTCACGACGACTTCGGAAAACCAATTTGAAATTACATCAGGATTCCAGCGGCGCGCTGAACACCGTCACCGGCTACGGCCCCGACTATGTCGACGTCAATCTGGAGCGTCATTCGGGCAGCATCCTCGTGCTGCCGGCCGCGCCGGTTATTCCCTGGCCCGTCTCGTCCTTCGAACAGTTGAGCCCCGAGCACTTCGCGATGCTGATCGACGCCGCGCCCGAAGTGGTCGTGTTCGGCAGCGGCGAGCGGCTGCGCTTTCCGCATCCGCGCCTGACCGCCGCGCTTACCGCGAAGCGCATCGGCGTCGAAACGATGGACTTCAAGGCCGCCTGCCGTACCTACAACATTCTGATGGCCGAGGGCCGCAAGGTCGCGGCCGCGCTGCTGATCGAAGCCTGAGCGTCGCGGGCGGGCAATCCGGGCGCGTCCCGCCGGGGCCGCGCCGGCCGCCCGTTCCGGTCCACAGCGCCGCGCCGTGCGCGCGGCGTCGATAACAAAAAGGTTGAAATTCATGAACGATACGCCGTCGAGGCTGCCGCTCAACCGCACCGCGATCCTGCTGCTGGTGCTGGTGTTCGCCCTGATCTGGTTCGTGCCGCTCGGCTGGCGCCATCTGCTGCCGAGCGACGAGGGGCGCTACGCCGAAATGGCGCGCGAGATGCTGGTCACCGGCGACTGGATCACGCCGCGCTACAACGCCTACAAGTATTTCGAAAAGCCGCCGCTGCAAACCTGGGCGAACGCGCTGACGTTCGCATGGTTCGGCATCGGCGAATGGCAGGCGCGGTTCTATACCGCGCTGACGGGCTTTGCCGGCGTGCTGCTGGTCGGCTTCACCGGCGCGCGCGTGTTCAACGCGGCAACCGGCGTTTTCGCGGCGCTGGTGCTCGGCTGCTCGCCGTACTGGAGCCTGATGGGCCATTTCAATACGCTCGACATGGGCCTGTCGTTCTGGATGACGCTCACGCTGTGCTCGCTGCTGCTCGCGCAGCGCCCGAACCTGCGGCCGCCGTGCGTGCGCGGCTGGATGTGGCTGTGCTGGGCGTCGATGGCGCTGGCGGTACTATCCAAGGGTCTGATCGGCGTGATCCTGCCGGGCGCGGTGCTGGTGCTCTATACGCTGATCGCGCGCGACTGGGCGCTGTGGAAGCGGCTGCACCTCGTGAGCGGGCTGATCGTCTTTTTCGCGATCGTGACGCCGTGGTTCGTGCTCGTGCAGCAGCGCAATCCGGAATTTCTGAACTTCTTCTTTATCGTCCAGCAGTTCAAGCGCTATCTGACGCCCGAGCAGAACCGCCCCGGCGCGTTCTACTACTTCGTGCCGGTGCTGCTGGTGGGCTTTCTGCCGTGGCTGTCGGTGACGCTGCAAAGCCTGCGCCACGCGCGGCGCCAGCCTCGTCAGCCGAACGGCTTCGCGCCGGTCACGCTGATGCTGACGTGGATCGTCTTCATCTTCCTGTTTTTCAGCGCCTCGCATTCGAAGCTGCTGTCCTACACGCTGCCGATCGCGCCGCCGATCGCGATGCTGATCGGCATGTATCTGCCGCTCGTCACGCGCGAACAGTTGCGCCGCCACCTGGCGGGCTATGCGCTCTTTTTCGTGGTCGCCGCGTTCGCGTCGCTGTTCCTGTCGCGCCTTGGCAACGCGCGCAACCCAAACGAGCTATACGTGGCGTTCCGCGTCTGGGTGCTCGCCGCGCTCGCCGTCGCGTTCGCGCTGACTCTCGCTGCGCTATGGCTGAACCGCCGCGTTCAAGGCGGCGCCGGGAGCAACCGCGGGATCGGCCTTGGCGCCGTCGCCGCGTTCGGCGCGGGCTGGCTGCTGCTGGGCATGATCGCCGGCACCGGGCACGACGTGTTTGGCCGGCTGAGCTCCGGCGCGCCGCTCGCGCCCGCGATCCGCGCGCAGCTCGCGAAACTGCCGCCCGACACCCCGTTCTACTCGGTTGGCGTGCTCGACCATACGCTGCCGTTCTATATCGGCCACACGATGATCATGGTCGAGCACCCGGACGAGCTGGCGTTCGGCGTTTCCGTCGAGCCGCAGAAATGGGTGCCGACCGTCGACGCGTGGATCGCGCGCTGGAAGACCGAGCGCTACGCGCTCGCGCTGATTCCGCCGCCGACCTACGAGCGCCTCGTCAAGGAAGGCTTGCCGATGCAGGTCGTCGCGCGCGACTCGCGCCGCGTGGTGGTGATGAAGCCGCTGCCGGCCTCTCCCGCCTCCACGTCCGTGGCGGCAAAACCACAACAATGATCTCCCAGTACCGGAACGTTCGATGAACCCGATTTCCCTCTTTTGCATCCTCGCCGGCGTGACGCTGAATGCCGGCGCGCAGCTGTTGCTCAAAGCCGGCACGAATGCCGTTGGACACTTCGAATTCACCCGTGCGAACATCCTGCCCATCGGCTTCAAGCTCGCGACCCAGCCGCCGATCATCGGCGGGCTCGCCTGCTATGTGATCAGCGTGGCGGTATGGATCATCGGGCTCTCGCGCGTGGACGTGTCGATCGCCTATCCGATGCTCTCGCTCGGCTACGTCGTCAACGCGGTGGCCGCGTGGTATCTGTTCGGCGAAGTGATGTCGGTACAGAAGCTGGTCGGCATCGGCATCATCCTCGTCGGCGTGGTCGTGCTCGCGCGCAGCTAGCGCACCGCCGCGGGAAACCGGGCGGCGCGCGAGCCGCCTAAGCCTCGCGTAAGCTTGGCCGCGTTATGCTCGAAGGTTGCGCCTTTTCGGGCCGCGGTCTTGGGTTTGCGCATAGTTTGTGGTTTACTTCGCGCCCGTCGGGCTGCGCCCTTTTCAATCGAGCGATGCATTCATGAGCCAGTCAACAGTCCCGTTTTTGCCGTTTGTCAAACCCGAAATCGATGAGGAAACGATTCAGGGCGTCGCCGACGTACTGCGTTCCGGCTGGATCACCACCGGTCCGCAGAACCAGAAGTTCGAGGCGGCGCTTTCCGGGTTCTGCGGCGGCCGTCCGGTGCGGACCTTCAATTCCGGCACCGCGACGCTCGAAATCGGGCTGCGCATTGCCGGCGTCGGTCCCGGCGACGAAGTCATCACGACGCCGTCCACCTGGGTGTCGACCAGTAACGTGATCCTCGAAACCGGCGCGACGCCGGTCTTCGCCGACATCGATCCCGTGACCCGCAACATCGACCTCGATCTGCTCGAAAAAGCGATCACGCCGCGCACCAGGGCGCTGATCCCGGTGTATCTGTCCGGCCTGCCGGTCGACATGGACCGTCTGTACGCGATCGCCCGCGCGCACAAGCTGCGCGTGATCGAAGACGCCGCGCAGGCGTTCGGCTCGAGCTGGAACGGCGAGCGCATCGGCAAGCTCGGCGACATCGTGTCGTTCAGCTTCCACGCGAACAAGAACCTGACCTCGATCGAAGGCGGCGCGCTGGTGCTGAACAACGAGGAAGAAGCCGTGCTCGCACAGAAATACCGGCTCCAGGGCATCACCCGCAGCGGCTTCGACGGCATGGATTGCGACGTGCTCGGCGGCAAATACAATCTGACCGACGTCGCGGCGCGCGTCGGCCTCGGGCAACTCGCGCATATCGAGCGTTTCATCGCGCAGCGCAAGCGGCTCGCGCGCGCTTACTTTGCGGGTTTCGCGGGCGGCGCGGCGGTGAAACTGGGCGTCGGCCTGCCCTGCGCCGATTTCGAAAACAGCAACTGGCACATGTTCCAGATCACGCTGCCGCTGGAAAACCTGTCGATCGACCGCGCCGGCTTCATGGGCGAACTCAAGGAGCGCGGCATCGGCTCCGGTGTCCACTACCCGGCGCTGCACCTGTTCTCGCTGTACCGCGAGCGCGGCTTCAAGGAAGGCATGTTCCCGCACGCGGAGCGCTTCGGTGCGTCGACCGTCACGCTGCCGCTCTTCACGCTGATGCACGAAAGCGACGTCGAACGCGTGTGCCGCGCGGTCGACGAAATTTGCGAACAATACGGAAAATAAGCCGACATGACTTATTCGGAACATCGCGCCGTCGCGCCGGAAGTGTCGATCATCATTCCGGTATACAACGAGGAGGCCGGACTGGCCGCGCTGTTCGCGCGTCTGTATCCGGCGCTCGACGCGCTCGGCACCCGCTACGAAGTGATCTTCATCAACGACGGCAGCCGCGATAAATCCGCCGCGCTGCTCGCCGAACAGTTCCGCGCCCGCCCCGACGCGACCCGCGTGATCCTGCTGAACGGCAACTACGGTCAGCACATGGCGATTCTCGCGGGCTTCGAGCAGGCGCGCGGCGAGATCGTGATCACGCTCGACGCCGATCTGCAGAATCCGCCCGAGGAAATCGGCAAGCTGGTGTCGAAGATGCGCGAAGGCTTCGACTACGTCGGCACGATCCGCCTGCAGCGCCAGGACAGCCTGTGGCGCCGCAAGGCGTCGCGCGCGATGAACCACCTGCGCGAGCGCATCACCCGCATCAAGATGACCGATCAGGGCTGCATGCTGCGCGCGTACAGCCGCCATATCATCGATACGATCAACCGCTGCGGCGAAATCAACACGTTCATTCCGGCGCTCGCGTACACGTTCGCGCAGAACCCGGTCGAAATCGAGGTCGCGCACGAGGAACGCTTCGCCGGCGAATCGAAGTACTCGCTGTATTCGCTGATCCGCCTGAATTTCGATCTGGTCACCGGCTTTTCGGTGGTGCCGCTGCAGTGGCTGTCGTTCATCGGCGTGATCCTGTCGCTCGGCTCCGCGGCGCTCTTCGTGCTGCTGCTGATTCGCCGCTTCGTGATCGGCGCGGAAGTACAAGGCGTGTTCACGCTGTTCGCTATCACCTTCTTCCTGCTCGGCGTGATCATCTTCGCGCTCGGCCTGCTCGGCGAATATATCGGCCGCATCTATCAGCAGGTGCGCGCGCGGCCGCGCTATCTGGTGCAGACCATTCTCGAAGAGCGCAACGGCACGGCGGTGACCGAAACGCCGCGTCAGGCGGTCGTGCAGGGCGTGCAGCCCGGGCCGTTCGCCGATCAGGAGCGTCATTCATGAAGCCGCGCGCGGTCGTATTCGCCTATCACAACGTCGGCGTGCGCTGCCTGCAGGTGCTGCTCGCGCGCGGCGTCGAGGTCGCACTCGTCGTCACGCACGAAGACAATCCGAGCGAGAACATCTGGTTCGGCAGCGTCGCCTCCGTCGCCGCCGAGCATGGCATCCCGACGCTCACGCCGGCCGACCCGCGAAGCCCTGAGCTGCGCGCCGCGCTGAGCGCGGCGCGGCCGGACTTTGTCTTTTCGTTCTACTACCGCCACATGTTGCCGGTCGACCTGCTCGCGATTGCCGCACGGGGCGCTTACAACATGCACGGCTCGCTGCTGCCGAAGTACCGCGGACGCGTGCCGACCAACTGGGCGGTGCTGCACGGCGAGACCGAAACCGGCGCGACCTTGCACGAAATGGCCGCCAAACCCGATGCGGGCGCGATCGTCGCGCAAACGGCAGTGCCGATCCTGCCCGACGACACCGCCGCGCAAGTGTTCGACAAGGTCACGGTGGCCGCCGAGCAAACACTGTCGCGCGTGCTGCCGGCGCTGCTCGCGGGCGAGGCGCCGCATCTGCCGAACGATCTCGCGCATGGCAGCTATTACGGCGGGCGCAAGCCCGAGGACGGCCGCATCGACTGGTCGCAATCCGCGCAACAGGTGTACAACCTGATTCGCGCGGTCGCGCCGCCCTATCCGGGCGCGTTCACCGACCAGAACGGCCACCGTTTCATCGTTGCGCGCGCGCGTCTGGCCGCGCCCGGCGCGCTCCGGCCAAATTTGCCGCCGGGCCTGCACGTAAGCGATAATGCCGTTTTCGCAATCTGCGGCGACGGCCGCGCGATCTCCATCCACGAATTACGGCATCAGCACGACGGCGGCGAAACGGCCGTCAGCCCGGCGGAATTCGCCAAGCTCACCCAAACTCCCCGACATTCATGAAAAAAGTCCTGATTCTGGGCGTGAACGGCTTCATCGGCCATCACCTGTCCAAGCGCATTCTCGAAACGACCGACTGGGAAGTATTCGGGATGGACATGCAGACCGAGCGTCTGGGCGACCTCGTCAATCATGAGCGGATGCACTTCTTCGAAGGCGACATCACGATCAACAAGGAATGGGTCGAATATCACATCAGGAAATGCGATGTGATCCTGCCGCTGGTCGCGATCGCGACGCCCGCCACCTATGTGAAGCAGCCGCTGCGCGTGTTCGAACTCGACTTCGAGGCGAACCTGCCGATCGTGCGTTCGGCCGTCAAGTACGGCAAGCACCTCGTGTTTCCGTCGACCTCCGAGGTCTACGGGATGTGCACCGACGAGCAGTTCGACCCCGAAGAGTCGCTGCTGTCGTATGGCCCGATCAACAAGCCGCGCTGGATCTACGCGTGCTCGAAGCAGTTGATGGACCGCGTGATCTGGGGCTACGGGATGGAAGGCCTGAACTTCACGCTGTTCCGTCCGTTCAACTGGATCGGCCCGGGCCTCGACTCGATCTACACGCCCAAGGAAGGCAGCTCGCGCGTGGTCACGCAGTTCCTCGGCCATATCGTGCGCGGCGAGAACATCAGCCTCGTCGATGGCGGTGCGCAAAAGCGCGCATTTACCGATATCGACGACGGCATCAGCGCGCTGATGAAGATCATCGAGAACAAGGACGGCATCGCGACCGGCAAGATCTACAACATCGGCAACCCGACCAACAATTTCTCGGTGCGCGAGCTTGCGCACAAGATGCTCTCGCTGGCCGGCGAGTTCCCGGAATACGCGGAAATGGCCAGGCAGGTGCAGCTGGTCGAGACCTCGTCGGGCGCGTACTACGGCAACGGCTACCAGGACGTGCAGAACCGCGTGCCGAAGATCGACAACACGATGCAGGATCTGAAGTGGGCGCCGAAATCCACTTTCGACGAAGCATTGCGCAAGATTTTCGAAGCGTATCGCGGCCACGTCGCGGAAGCCCGCGCACTCGTCGAACAGCAATAAGGGCGCGTCCTTGGCTCGCATCGTCCTGAAGATCGACGTCGACACGCTGCGCGGCACCCGCGAAGGCGTGCCGAATCTCGCCCGTATCTTCGACCGCTTCAAGGCTCGCGCCACGTTTCTGTTCAGTCTCGGGCCGGACCATACCGGCTGGGCGATGCGCCGCGTGCTGCGGCCGGGCTTTCTGAAGAAGGTGTCGCGCACGTCGGTGGTCGAGCACTATGGCGTGAGGCAACTGATGTACGGGGTGCTGCTGCCCGGACCGGACATCGGCGCAAAAGCCGCCGCCGACATGCGCGCGATCCACGAAGCCGGCTTCGAATGCGGCATCCATACGTGGGACCACGTGTACTGGCAGGACAACGTCCGCTCGAAAGACCGCGCGTGGACCGTCGCGCAGATGCAGCACAGCCACGCGCGCTTCATCGAGGTGTTCGGCGCGCCGCCGGTCACGCACGGTGCGGCGGGCTGGCAGATGAACGGCCACGCGTTCGGGCAGATCGACGCATGGGGAATGCGTTATGCGTCCGATGGCCGCGGCCACTCGCCGTATCTGCCGGTGGTCGACGGTAAAACGCTGGCTCACGTGCAAATGCCGACCACGTTGCCGACACTCGATGAAGTGCTCGGCGTCGATGGCGTCGACACCCACAACGTCGCCGCGTGGATGCTCAAACACACCGAAAATAATCCGCACGATCAGGTGTTTACGCTGCACGCCGAGCTCGAAGGACAGAAGCTCGCGCCGGCGTTCGAACAACTGCTGGAAGGCTGGCGCGCCCAGGGCCACACGTTTGCGACGATGGGCGATTACTACGCGACGCTAGACCGCGCGGCGCTGCCATCGTACCCTGTTACGTGGGGCGAAATTCCAGGGCGCTCCGGCGAGCTGATCGTTCAGCCTTGACTAGCAGGCCGCGCTGCGGCAATCGCCAGCAGGCTGGCCAACTGGCGGCAAACCGGTGAATCCGGTAACGCGTTGGTCACTGCACGGCAATTGCGCGACCGGCGGGCAGGAGCTATCAGGCGTCACCCGGATGCCGCCCGGATGCGACCCGAACGCCGCCCATTTTCCCGACAACAACAAACCTCGACGACAGACAGGCCGGCGCCGCGGCAGTTAGCGCCCGCCCGTCACCACAACCGGAGAACCACGTGCCCATCGCAGTCGACCAACCCATCCCCGACTTCACCGCCCCCGCGACCGGCGGCGAGATCACGCTGTCCAGGCTGCGGGGCAAGAAGGTGGTGCTGTATTTCTATCCGAAGGACAACACGCCGGGCTGCACGACCGAAGGTCTGCAATTTCGCGACCTGTATCCGAAGTTCAAAAAGGCGGGCGCGCAAGTGATCGGTGTATCGCGCGACAGCCTGCGCTCGCATGACAACTTCAAGGCCAAGCTCGAACTGCCCTTCCCGCTGATTTCAGATCCGGAAGAAACGCTGTGTTCGCTCTTCGGCGTCATCAAAATGAAGAAAATGTATGGCAAAGAAGTAAGGGGAATCGAACGCTCCACGTTCCTGATCGACGCCGGCGGTGTGCTGCGCCAGGAGTGGCGCGGCGTCAAGGTGCCGGGCCACGTCGACGACATCCTGGAGGCTGTACAAGCGCTTTGATGCGCGTTATATTGGCCCGCAATGAGTGCCTGTCCACCCCAAATTTTTCTCCGCTGCGCCAGAGCTGACGGCGGCTTGACCGGATCCACCGGTGCCGTTCGGATCGTGAGGCGCAACGTGAGCATCGCAGTCGAGCCGCTTGCCCCCAATGCCGGGGCGGCGGCTTTTTTAATTGCGCGCGACCGTTCGTTCACAGGGCCGCGCGCTCCAGTCAAGGAGCCTATCGAAGACCAGGCGAACCGGCATCTCTAGACCGAATGCGCGTCTCCTCGCGCAAACTGCGTGCCCCATGAAGGCACCGGCAGAATGCGACGGGCGGCGCACGATATGTGACCCGATTATTTCGAGGGAAACCATGCCTTTGCCTACTCCCCCCAACAAGCTCGGCAATCTTTTGTCGCCTGACGAATACAAGGCTAAAGCCGTCACGCCCGCGCGCTCCGCCGCGAAAAAACAGACGCGTGAAGGGGAATCCGCAGAGTCGGCCGACTACGGCCGCGCCAACGTTGCCACGCCAATGGCGCATGCCGCCAACGCCGCCACCACGTTGCGGCCGGTGCCAGCTTCGGAACCCGCCGCAGCCGGGCAAAGCGCCCCCGCGCGCGGCCGCAAAACCAGACAGACCGCCGCGTTGCTGCAACCGGTGCCGGCCACGCGTGCGCAGTCGGACGCCGAGGCGGCCGAAGCCCGGCAGGACGTCCAGCCCGCCGTCGCTCGCGCGCCATCCGCGAAGCAGCCCGCGGCCGATACCGTCGCCGCGCCCGTCGTTACGGCAGCCACCGGCACCCCCCGCAAGAAACGCGGTTCGAGCGCCGCGCAGGCCGAGGTGCTGAAGCTTTTCGTGCTCGATACGAACGTGCTGATGCACGACCCGAGCTGCCTGTTCCGTTTCGAGGAGCACGACGTCTATCTGCCGATGATGACGTTGGAAGAGCTCGACAACCACAAGAAGGGCATGTCGGAAGTCGCGCGTAACGCGCGCCAGGTGAGCCGCACGCTCGATGCGCTCGTCGCGAACGCCGGCAATATGGCCGACGGCATTTCGCTCGCCCGCCTCGGCAGCCGCGAAGCGTCCGGGCGTCTGTTTTTCCAGACGCGGCTGACCGCGATCGAGCCGGTCGAAGGGCTGCCCGAAGGCAAGGCCGACAACCAGATTCTGGGCGTCGTGCGCGCCTTGCAGCGCGATCGCGCGGACCGTCAGGTCGTGCTGGTGTCGAAAGACATCAACATGCGCATCAAGGCGCACGCGCTCGGCCTGCCCGCCGAAGACTACTTCAACGACCAGGTGCTCGAAGACAGCGATCTGCTGTACACGGGCATTCGCGCGCTGCCGCAGGACTTCTGGACCAGGCACGCGAAGGGCATGGAGAGCTGGCAGGACACCAAGACCGGCACCACGTACTACCGTGTGACCGGTCCGCTGTGCGCGTCGATGCTGGTCAACGAATTCGTCTATCTGGAGCCGCAGAACGGCGAGCCGGCGTTTCACGCACTGGTGCGTGAGCTGAACGGCAAGACCGCGCTGCTGCAGACATTGCGCGACTATGGCCATCACAAGAACAACGTGTGGGGCATCACCGCGCGCAATCGCGAGCAGAATTTTGCGTTGAACCTGCTGATGAATCCGGAGATCGACTTCGTCACGCTGCTCGGCCAGGCCGGCACCGGCAAGACGCTCGTCGCGCTCGCGGCCGGTCTCGCGCAGGTGCTCGACGACAAGCGCTATAACGAGATCATCGTCACGCGCGCGACGGTGCCGGTCGGCGAAGACATCGGCTTCCTGCCGGGCACGGAAGAGGAAAAAATGCAGCCGTGGATGGGTGCGTTCGACGACAACCTCGAAGTGCTGCAAAAGACCGACGACGCAGCCGGCGAATGGGGCCGCGCGGCGACCCAGGAGCTGATCCGCTCGCGCCTGAAGATCAAGAGCATGAACTTCATGCGCGGCCGCACGTTCGTCGACAAGTATCTGATCATCGACGAGGCGCAGAACCTGACGCCGAAGCAGATGAAGACGCTGGTCACGCGCGCGGGTCCAGGCACGAAGATCATCTGCCTCGGCAATATCGCGCAGATCGATACGCCTTACCTGACCGAAGGCAGCTCGGGTCTGACCTACGTGGTCGACCGCTTCAAGGGCTGGGCGCATAGCGGGCACGTCACGCTCGCGCGCGGTGAGCGTTCGCGCCTCGCCGACTACGCGTCGGAAATTCTGTAAGCCACCGCCGATTTTCATCGCATCCAGCCGCGCCCGGTTTATGCCGGACGCGGCTTTTTTTCGCTCCGGCGTTCCGCCTGGACAACACTTGGCGCGCACACTTCAAGTAATTTATTAACAGTTCTTGCCGCAGCCATGTTCGGCGGCTACCATCGCGACATCGCCAGTGACTAAACGGGCGCTTACCACCCGTTCCGTTTTCATGCGCCGACTCGCCTTTTCGCTGCTGACCGTCCTGCTGCTCGCCGCTTGCGCCGGTGCGCCGCAGAAGAGCTCGCGCGGCTCCGGCGGCATCGTCGTCGCGAATGGCGCGTATCACGCGCCGCCGCCCGGCTTCCCCCATTTCGTCGATCACAGCATTGGCCGCGAGGAAATCTCGATCCAGGCCATGGGCCTCGTCGGCGTGCCGTACCGCTGGGGCGGCAATACGCCGGATAGCGGCTTCGATTGCAGCGGGCTCGTGCACTATGTGGTGCTGCGTGCGGCGTCGGTTAACCTGCCGCGCACCACCGCCGAGATGAGCGGGCGCGGCGAATCGATCGAGCCGGACGAAATCGCGCCCGGCGATCTGATCTTCTTCAATACGACGGGCCGTCCGCATTCGCATGTCGGCATCTATGTGGGCAAGCTGCGTTTCGTCAATGCGCCATCGACGGGCGGCACCGTGCGGCTCGACTATCTGACCAACCCTTACTGGGCCAAACGCTTCGATGGGATCCGCCGGGTGGCGGCGCCAGTTGCAACGCCAGCGCCGTTCGATGCGCCGAGCTATCAGGCCGCGGCGCCGCAGACAGAGCATCAGGGCGTGATGACGGCGGCCGCGCCGGCGGCTTCGGGCTATGCGGGCGCAGCAGCGCTAGCGGGTACGTCAGCGCCGGTGACAAAGACAGCTGCGCCGGTTTATGCGGCAGGTCCATCACAGGCGATGCACACGGAAGCCGCGCCGCAAGCGTCGTCGATGACGGCAAACCGGCAGGAGACGGCCTCGAGCGCAACCGCCAGTGCCAGCCGCGCGACCGGCGCGCAGACCGACCCGTTCGAGCCGCCTCCGCCTGGTATGAGAGCGGCGCAGTTGCAGGCTCGCTCCGCGGGTGCCGTGACACCGGCCGAGGCGCTGCCCGCTCAGGCGAGCGCGTATGAAGCAGGCGCGCCCTCGCCGGCACAATCAACGCAACCGGCGCAACCGGAATTTCCGGTACAGCCCGCGACGGCTGCTCGCGCTACCTCGCAGCCCGATGCAATCGATGCCGCCGCCGATGCGTTCGAGCCGCCGCCCCCGGCCGCTATCGCCGCGCGTCAGGCGCAGCAGGCCCGGCAGTTGCAACGACGCGAAGCGGGTGATGACGTGCAGATCATGCGCGCAGCGACGGCCTCGCATGGAATCGCCGCGCCCACGCAAACGAACGACGACCCTATCGCCCGCTTTGCGAACGGTAACGACTGACGCGCACTCACGCGCGCGCGTATCTCCGCACCGCCGGCCCGCGCCATCGATGTCGCGCCCGACACCCGAAACCGGCCGCCCCGCTCCCGCCTCTCACGAATAGTCACCGCCCCCCTCGATCGCGCCGATCTGCTATCGTCATCGATATTCTTCTGACGGCGGGTGGTGACGATGGAACTCGGGTTGAAAGACAAGGTAGTGCTGATCACCGGCGGCAGCAAAGGCATCGGCTTCGCCTGCGCGCGCGCGTTCGCGCGGGAAGGCGCGAAAGTCGCGATCGTGTCGCGCGACCCGGCCAATCTGGCGCGAGCGTACGAGCAGCTGAAGCAGGAAGGCTTCCACGTGCATCGCACCCGCGCCGATCTGCACGAACCGCACAGTGCCGCCGATATCGTCGAAGAGGTCAGCGGCGCGGTCGGCCCGATCGACGTGTTGATCAATAGCGCCGGCGCGGCGCGCCGCTACGATCCGGAAACGCTCGATGCCGATGCGTTCCGCGCGACGATGGAAGCGAAATACTTCCCCTACATCTATCCGCAGCAGGAAGTGTTGCGCCGCATGGCCGAGCGCGCGAAAGCCGGCGGCGCGGAGCCCGGTACGATCGTCAATATCATCGGCATGGGCGGCAAGATTGCCAGCGACATCCATATCGCCGGCGGCGCGGCCAATGCGGCGCTGATGCTTGCGACTGTCGGCCTCGCGCACTACTACGCGCGCTACGGCATCCGGATCAACGCGATCAATCCGGGTTCGACGCTGACCGAGCGCGTCGAGGAAGCGGTCAAGCTCGAGGCGGCGCAACAAGGTATCGGCAACGAGGAAGCGCTCGCGCGCGGTCAGAAGAAGATACCGCTCGGGCGCTATGCGAAGCCGGAGGAAATCGCAGATGTCGCGCTGTTTCTGGCGAGCCGCCGCGCGAGCTATGTGACCGGCGCGATCATTCCGATGGACGGGGGTAATGCGCCGCTGATCTGAGTAGCGCTGCGTTTGGTCGGATTGCGCGTGGCTGCTTCGAAGGTGGAGAAGAGGCGCGCTCTTGGAACGGAGGGAAGCGCGAGCCGGTGTGGTGTGGGAAGCTGGCTAAGCTGCTGGTTAAAGGGCTAGCGTAAGCGTGACTGGCTCAGCAGGCGCAATAACAAAGCCGATGGGAAAAACCAGTTGAACCCGCGCGTGCCGGTCAGCGACAGCGCAGGCTCCCCAGCTTTTGCGGCGGCGTCAAAGGAAGCGGTGACCGATCCACCACGCGGCGCCAGCCAGCACCGCGGACGCCGGAATCGTCAGAATCCACGCCCACACGATGTTACCGGCCACGCCCCAGCGCACTGCGCTCAGCTTCTGCGTCGCTCCGACGCCAACGATCGCGCCGGTAATCGTATGCGTGGTCGACACCGGAATACCGAGCGCCGACGCCGTGAACAGCGTGAGCGCCCCGCCCGTCTCCGCGCAGAACCCTCCGACCGGCTTCAATTTGGTGATCTTCTGACCCATCGTGCGCACGATGCGCCAACCGCCGAACAGCGTGCCGAGACCCATCGACAGATAGCAGCCGCCGATCACCCACAGCGGCGGCGCGTCCGCATTCAGCGACGCAAAACCGGTTGCGATCAGCAGCATCCAGATGATGCCGATGGTCTTCTGCGCGTCGTTACCGCCGTGGCCGAGGCTGTACAGTCCGGCGGACAGCAGTTGCAGACGGCGAAAGCGCCGGTCGACCTTGCTAGGCGGCGTGCGGAAATACAGCCACGACACCAGCAGCATGAAAAACGAGCCGAGCACGAAACCGAGCAGCGGCGAAATGAAGATGAATGCGACGGTTTTCATCAGCCCGTCCCAGTTCAGCGACCCCCAGCCTGACTTGGCGAGCGCCGCGCCGACGAGGCCGCCGATCAGCGCATGCGACGAGCTGGACGGAATGCCGTAGTGCCACGTGATGATGTTCCACGCGATCGCGCCCATCAGCGCGCCGAAGATCACGTAGTGGTCGACGATATTGGGATCGATCGTACCCTTGCCGACCGTCGTCGCAACCTTCAGGTGGAACACGAAATAAGCGATCACGTTGAACGCCGCGGCGAATGCGACCGCCTGCTGCGGCTTCAGCACGCCGGTCGACACGACCGTTGCGATCGAATTCGCCGCGTCGTGAAAGCCGTTCATGAAGTCGAACACCAACGCAATGGCGACCAGGCCGGTGACGACCCAGATAGCGAGTTGTATCGATTGCATTATGCGTTTTCCAGCACGATGCCTTCGATGATGTTCGCTACATCCTCACACTTGTCGGTAATCGTTTCGAGCAGTTCGTAAATTGCCTTGAGCTTGATCAGCACTTTGACGTCGTCTTCCTCGCGAAACAGCTTCGACATCGCGGCGCGCAGCACGCGGTCGGCTTCCGATTCGAGCCGGTCGATTTCCTCGCAGGCCTTCAGAATCTGGCTCGCCTGTTTCATGTCCGACAGCAGGCTCACCGCGAACTGCACGCGCTCGCAGGTTGCCGTGCAGATGTGCGCGAGCTGGCTCGCCTCCGACGTGACCGATTGCACGTCGTACAGCGAAATGGCGGTGGCGACGTCCTCCATCAGGTCGAGGATGTCGTCCATTGTCGTGATCAGCTTGTGGATCTCGTCGCGGTCGAGCGGCGTAATGAAGGTCTTGTGCAGCAGGTCGATCGTTTCGTGCGTGAGCTTGTCGGCAGCCTTTTCGGCCTTCTGTACGTTTTGCTTGTGGACTTCGGCGTCCTGGAGATTGTCGATCAGCAGCTCGAGTTCGCGGCTCGCCGAGATAATGCACGTTGCGTGCGAATTGAAGATTTCAAAGAACTTGCCCTCGGTGGGCATGAATCGACCGAACATTGGGATCCTGGATATGGGTCACGTGATGGCTGACATAAAACCGCCATATTGTACCGTCGTGTAACGGATGTCGCACTTGTGACAGCATCGTTACAACACAGGGCGACATGGCGTCGCCTTCGCGTGTCACCAGTAGCTGCGCCGGGTGGCGTCACTCGCCGCCGTAGAAATTCTGTGCGCCGGCAAAATTGTCGAACTTCGTGTATTGACCGTGGAACGTGAGCCGAACGGGGCCGATCGGGCCATTACGCTGCTTGCCGATGATGATTTCCGCCGTGCCCTTGTCCGGGCTGTCCGGGTTGTAGACTTCGTCGCGATAGATGAACAGGATCACGTCGGCGTCCTGTTCGATAGCGCCCGATTCACGCAGGTCCGACATGATCGGCCGCTTGTTCGGACGCTGTTCGAGGCCGCGGTTGAGCTGCGACAACGCGATCACCGGCACGTCGAGCTCCTTTGCGAGACTTTTCAGCGAACGCGAGATTTCCGAGATCTCGGTCGCGCGATTTTCGCCCGACGACGAACCGCTCATCAACTGCAGATAGTCGATGATGATGAGGCCGAGCTTGCCGCACTGGCGCGACAGCCGGCGCGCGCGCGAGCGCAGTTCCATCGGGTTCAGACCGCCGGTTTCGTCGATGAAGATCTGCGCTTCGCTCATTTTTTGCACGGCGTGCGTGAGCTTCGGCCAATCCTCGTCGGTCAGACGCCCGGTACGCATACGGTGCTGATCGAGCCGGCCGACCGAGCCGAGCATACGCATCGTCAGCTGCGTACCCGGCATTTCCATCGAGAACACCGCGACCGGCAGTCCGTATTCCACCGCGACGTATTCGCCGATGTTCATCGAAAACGCCGTTTTACCCATCGACGGACGACCCGCGACGATAATCAGTTCGCCGCCGTGCATCCCCGAGGTCATGCGGTCCAGATCGACGAAGCCGGTCGGCGTGCCGGTCACGTCGCTCGGATTGGCCGTGTGATAAAGCGTGTCGATCCGCTCGACGACTTCTGTCAGCAGCGGCCCGATTTCGAGGAAGCCCTGGGTGCCGCGCGCGCCGTCTTCAGCGATCGAAAACACCTTCGATTCGGCTTCGTCGAGCAGTTGCCGGACCTCCTTGCCTTGCGGGTTGAATGCGTCGGCCGAGATTTCGTCTGCCACCGACACGAGCCGGCGCAGCACCGCGCGGTCACGCACGATTTCCGCGTAGCGGCGGATATTGGCCGCGCTCGGCGTGTTCTGCGCGAGCGCGTTCAGGTACGCGAGACCGCCGACCTCTTCCGCCTTGCCCGATGTGCCGAGTGCTTCGTACACCGTGACCACGTCGGCCGGACGCGTGGCTGCAATCAGCTTGCCGATGTGCTCGAAGATGATGCGGTGATCGTAGCGGTAGAAGTCGCTTTGCGCGAGGAAGTCGGCGATGCGGTCCCAGGCGGCGTTATCGAGCAGCAGGCCGCCCAGTACCGATTGCTCGGCCTCGATCGAATGCGGCGGGACTTTCAGCGACTCGAGTTGCGGATCTTTGGACGGTGCGTTCATGGAGGGGAATTATCGGGTAATCCGGCAGTTGCGGCGAGCGAAAAAACGGAAAAAGCAGGCACAAAAAAAGCAGGGGCCGGTTACCCGGCCCCTGCTCTTCGCCAGCTACACGCTGGCTGGTCCTGCCTGATGCTTAAACGTGCTCGCCGATCACGGCCACCGTCACATCGACGAGAACATCGGTGTGCAGCGAAACCTGGACAGCGTGCTCGCCAACCATCTTCAGCGGGCCTTCCGGCAGACGCACTTGCGCCTTTTCCACTGCGAAGCCCTGCTTGCCGAGCGCATCGGCGATGTCCGCGTTCGTCACCGAGCCGAACAGACGGCCGTCGACGCCGGCCTTCTGGCTGACCTGAACCGTCTGGCCTGCGAGCTTTTCGCCCTGAGCCTGAGCAGCTGCCAGCTTTTCGGCGGCGACTTTTTCGAGTTCCGCGCGGCGCACTTCGAATTCGGCGAGCGCTTCCTTCGTTGCACGGCGAGCCTGCTTGTTCGGGATCAGGAAGTTACGTGCGTAACCGTCCTTGACCTTCACGATATCGCCAAGGTTGCCCAGATTGACGACTTTTTCCAGAAGAATGATTTGCATTCGGATGCTCCTTATCGCGTCGTCGGGTTAGGCCTTGTGCTGGTCGGTGTACGGCATCAGCGCGAGGAAACGCGCGCGCTTGATAGCCGTGTCCAGCTGGCGTTGATAGTGAGCCTTGGTACCCGTGAGACGCGCCGGCGTGATCTTGCCGTTCTCGCCGATGAAGTCTTTCAGCGTTTCGATGTCTTTGTAGTCGATGTATTCGACGCCGGCAGCCGTGAAACGGCAAAACTTCTTGCGCTTGAAGAGCGGGTTTTGTTGCTGACGACGCTTGTCGAATTTCTTACCAGTCGGGCGGGGCATGTTCAGTCCTTTCCAATGTCCTGCAATGCTGTGATGTGAAATACCAGAGTTCGCGCGTTACGGTGCTTTTTCGCCAGAAAACCGGTGAAGAGCGTTTCGACGCCCATCTGACAGCTTTCGAGCTGACCGCTCGCCTCGCCCGCGGCTACCGCCTGCATGGTCAGTTCGACCTGACGGGCAATGCCCGCCTCGACGACTTCCGTGCGGTGGTGCAACGTGCAGCTTGCAATCGGAACGCCGGCGGGGGTATACCGCACCGGTTCGCGTTCGACGACGCTTGCCTTGAGTTGCAGCCGGTTCATGTACCTGTATTGACTTCGAGTACGTGAGCGAGAACGACGCTGCGTATCTGGCAGCTTAAATAATGTGTCTTAAGCCTGCGCTTCGGTCGGCTGAGCGGCTGCCGACTTCTTGGCTTCCTCGCGCTGCACTTCCTTCATCATCGGCGACGGGCCGGTTTCGGCCTTCTTCAGCTTGACGATGAGGTGACGCAGAACGGCGTCGTTGAACTTGAACGCGTGTTCCAGCTCGTCGAGCGTGGTCTGGTCGCATTCGATGTTCATGCAGACGTAGTGAGCCTTCGCGAGTTTCTCGATCATGTAGGCCAGTTGGCGACGGCCCCAGTCTTCGACGCGGTGGACCTGACCACCGTGCGACGTGATCGTGCTCTTGTAACGCTCGATCATGGCGGGCACCTGCTCGCTTTGATCGGGATGCACGATAAAGACGATTTCGTAATGACGCATTACACACTCCTTGTGCTGACTTTTGGATAGAAGCCGCCCGGGCGTCGGAACCGGTGCGGCAAGTGAGAAGCCGAAGACTATAACCTGAAGAGTGCCGCGTGGCAAGATATTCCGTCAATTCGACACGGGAATCGGGTGTGTTTTCAAGCATTTACCCCGACGCCCGATGCACGAGGGCACGAGGCAGGACCGCAAAGCGCGTTTGCGAGGCGGGACAGGCGGATCGCGGCATCTCGTGGGCAGTCCCTGCCTGGCAAGCCCACGGCCGCTTTTCGTGGCGCTGACCCGCGCTGACCCGCAGTGCCGCGCCGTCTCTGTATAGGTGGTCTCCCGCGCGCCGCTGCCGCCCTCTAACCGGCTTCCGTACGCTGGCTGCCGCTTCGCAGGCGCGCTTTCAGCGCCGTTTCGAGGCCGCTCAGCGCGTCGGGAGCCGCGTCCGTGATCGCCCACCAGGTCATGCCTTCCGCATCCCAGTGCGCGATCGAATAGCCTTCATGCGCGAGCGCGGCGGGCACCGCGCCGTCCATGCCCCGGGCCGCGCCGCCCGAGGCGGCCTGCGGAAACACGTACACATCGATCACATGCTTGCCGTAGCGGTACACCAGCACCGCGACCCGTCGATGCGCCAGATAGTCGAGCCGGCCGCCTTCGAGTGCGAAACCGCTCGCCGCGAGATCTTCGACCGGTGGCGAATAGTCGAGCCGTCCGTTGAACCATGGCTTGACCGTGTGCCGGTCGGTCGAAATCACGTCGATGTCGCGTCCCGATATCTGCGCGCGCACGTGACTTTCCACGAGCTCGTCGGTGAACTGCGTGAATTCGGCCGGGCCACGCAGATTCAGCGTGATCACCACCGCAGCCGCGCACAACGCGATGACGAGCGCCGCAAACCCGCCGCGCGTAGCCATGCGGCTCGGGCCGCCGGCGAGCGGGGCGCCGAAACCTCGCCAGCCGCCGGAACCGCCTTGCGGGGCGCCTGCACCATCCGAGCCGCCCGAACCACGAGCACCGCTCGCATCAGCCGAGCCGCTGGAACCGCTGAAATCACGCAACCAACTGATTAGCCAGACGAACCATGACATTCCTCGTCGCGGACGCCGGCTCGCTAGTCCCGCGAGATCCGCCCCGCGTACAACGGCGCTGTCGCGAGCCTCTACCGACTCATCACGCCCCGCCGCTGCCGCGGCGCGCAGCACCGGAGCCTCGTCGAACGCCGGCGGCAGCCCCGCGACGATGCGCGTCCGCAACGACTCCGGCGCCCGGTAATACGGCGCCGCGCGCAGCGCCGCATTTAGCGCGCGCAGGTTGTCGCTGGCGCGCCGGCAGTCGTCGCAGCGCTCGATATGCTGCTGCACCCGGTGCGCATCCGGCGCCGGCAATTCATGATCGGCATTCGCATCGAGGAGCGGCCGTGCTTCGTTACAGTCCATCCGGCGTCTCCTGAGTGGGCTCGGCGGCAGCGCAGGGAATATTGAGGGGCCGGCCGTCCGCAAACGCCCGCAGTTGTGTGATCGTCGCGGTGGCGGACGCGCCGGGCGCGGCTGGCGCGGCTGGCGCAACACGGCCTCCGGCACCGCTTCGTCCGGGCCGCGCGGATTGCGCGGATTGCGCGGACGACATCGGCGCGATCGATGCGGCGAGTGGCGCCGACGGCACGAACAGCACGGCTGGCTCGGCTCCTCCGGTTAACGGCGCCCGCGACGCGGATCGCATGGCCTGCCGGGGCCGGCCGCCCTGATCGGCCGTCCCTTCAGGTGCCCCCTCAGGTGCCCCCTCAGGTGTCCCTTCAGGTGTGCCTTGAGCTGCACCTTCAGCCGCCCCATCCCCGCTGGCGGACCTGCCGACACCTTTATCCGCCGCTGCGCAATCCCTAGCCGGCTGCGCTGCACTCCGACGGGAAATCGCCTTATCCGCGCCAGCGCCAGCGCCCGCCCCCTCCCCGCGCCCGGCACCCGCCGGCCGCTCCGCACCCCGGTCCGCCATCAGCACCTGCGCCAGCTTGCGCCGGCCGCGCGCGAGCCGCGACATCACCGTACCGATCGGCACATCGGCGACCACCGCGATCTCCCGATACCCCATCTCTTCGAGTTCGCGCAGGATCAGCACCTCGCGATACTCGACCGGCAACTGCGCCAGCGCGTCATGCACCTGCCGCGCATCCTCGTCGCGGATCAGCAGCGTCTGCGGATCGTCACCGCCCGCGCTCCAGCCGTCGAAGGTCGCCTCATCCATCGTTTCGTCGAATTCGAGCATGTCGTGCGACGGCGCGCGCCGGCGCCATTCGGTGTACCAGGTGCGGCGCACGATCGCGAGCAGCCATGGCCGCGCGGATTCGCCGCGAAACGTATCGAAGAAGCGGAACGCGCGCATGAACGCCTCCTGCACCACATCCTCGGCATCGTTCGGATTGCCACACAGCCAGCGCGCGAGGTTGTACGCGGCATCGAGATGCGGCAGCGCCAGCTGCTGGAAGCGGCGGCTTCTTGCGGCATCAGCATCGGCATCGGGCTCGCCTCGCGGGCGGGCGGCGGCGTCTGAGTCGGTCTGGACCACGTGGGTCCCTCCACAGGGCATGGCGGCTGCGTTGTGCGGTGGCGCCCGTCGATCGCGTGGCGCGGTCGTTCGTGACGCTCCTTTCATCGCTTAACCCGCTACGCGACGCGTTTATTCCCGCCCTGCCCGCGAATTCGCAAAAAAGATCAACGCGGTGCCGATACCGCCAGCTAGTATGACGGCCGGTTCCAGTAATCGTCGCTCGCGTATGCCTCCTTCAGGTAGTCGATGAAATAGCGCACCTTGGCAGGCACGTAACGCTGCTGCGGATAGACCGCGAGGATGTCGTAGTCGGGCAGCGCGTACTCATCGAGCACCGTTTCGAGCTCGCCGCGCGCGAGCTGCTGCCGGATTTCCCACGTCGAACGCCAGCCGAGCCCGAGCCCTTCGGAGACCCAACGGTGCAGCAACTCGCCGTCGTTGCAGTCGAGCGTGCCGCCCACCCGCACCGTCGCGAGCTTGCCGTTACGTCTGAAATACCAGCCGCGGTTCTGGCCGCCCTGCAGATTAAACGCGAGACAGTTATGGGCCGGCAGATCCTCGAGCGTTTTCGGCTTGCCGTGGCGGCGAAAATATTCGGGTGTGCCGCACACCACGCGGCGGTTCGACGCGAGCTTCACCGCGACGAAATTCGGGTCGACCGCGCCGCCGATGCGAATCGACAGATCGTAGCCCTCGCGCACCAGATCGACGACCCGGTCGGTCAGGTTGAACGACATCTGCAGTTCGGGCTTGCCGGCGAGAAACGCGGGCGCAAGCGGCGCGACGTGCTTGCGCCCGAATGCGGCCGGCGCCGATACGATCAGATGGCCGCTCACCGCGCGCCGTCCCGCGCTCAATTCGTTTTCCGCCTGATCCCATTCGGCGAGCAGCCCCCGGCAGCGTTCGAGAAACGCGGCGCCGTCCTCGCTGACCACGAGCCGCCGCGTCGTGCGATACATCAGCTTCACGCCGAGGCGCTTTTCGAGTGCATCGATGCGCCGGCCGAGAATCACCGGCGACACCCCCTCTTCCAGCGCCGCGGCCGCGAGACTGCCGGCATCGGCAACCCGCACGAAGGTTTCGATCTGTTTGAAGCGATCCATGTTCGTCTCCCGCCTGTGCCGACTTTTTTCCGGCTGGCTCGCCGGGCGCCGCGTCGCAAGCCATTCAATACTTTTTGTTTCGAAATAAACGACTCGGACTGATCTTATCAAACCTTTATCACAAGCCTAAAGTGTCTTCCAACAGACGTAATTCCCGACCTCGAGGAGACATTCATGGCCAAGATGAGAGCCGTTGACGCCGCTGTGCTGGTGCTCGAAAAAGAAGGTATCGATACCGCGTTCGGCGTGCCCGGCGCCGCGATCAACCCGTTCTACTCGGCGATGCGCAAAGCCGGCGGCATCAGCCACGTGCTCGCGCGGCATGTGGAAGGCGCATCGCATATGGCCGAGGGCTACACGCGCGCCCGGCCGGGCAACATCGGCGTGTGCATCGGCACGTCGGGGCCCGCCGGCACCGATATGATCACCGGTTTGTACTCCGCCCAGGCCGACTCGATTCCTATTCTGGCTATCACGGGCCAGGCGCCGCGCGCGCGTCTTTACAAGGAAGACTTCCAGGCGGTCGATATCGAATCGATCGCGAAGCCGGTCACCAAGTGGGCGGTGACCGTGCGCGAACCGGCGCTGGTGCCGCGCGTGTTCCAGCAGGCATTCCATCTGATGCGCTCGGGCCGCCCCGGCCCGGTGCTGGTCGATCTGCCGATCGACGTGCAGCTCGCAGAAATCGAATTCGATATCGACACGTACGAGCCGCTGCCGGTCTACAAGCCGAAGGCAACCCGCAAGCAGATCGAAGCGGCGCTCACGCTGCTCAACGACGCCGACAAGCCGCTGATCGTCTCGGGCGGCGGCGTGCTGAACGCGGTCGCCGAAGACCTGCTCGTCAAGTTCGCCGAAACCGTCGGCGTGCCGGTGATCCCGACACTGATGTCGTGGGGCGCGATTCCCGACGACCATCCGCTGATGGCCGGCATGGTCGGCCTGCAGACCTCGCACCGCTACGGCAACGCGACGATGCTCGCGTCGGACTTCGTGCTCGGCATCGGCAACCGCTGGGCGAACCGTCACACCGGCAGCATCGACGTCTATACGAAGGGCCGCAAGTTCGTGCACGTCGATATCGAACCGACGCAGATCGGCCGCGTGTTCGGCCCCGATCTCGGCATCGTGTCGGACGCGAAGGCCGCGCTCGAACTGTTCGTCGAAGTGGCGGGCGAATGGAAGGCCGCGGGCAAGCTGAAGGATCGCAGCGCGTGGGTCGCCGATTGCCAGCAGCGCAAGCAGACGATGCTGCGCAAGACGCACTTCGACAATGTGCCGATCAAGCCGCAGCGCGTGTACGAAGAGATGAACCAGGTGTTCGGCCGCGATACCTGCTACGTCAGCACGATCGGCTTGTCGCAGATCGCCGCCGCGCAATTCCTGCACGTGTACAAGGCGCGCAACTGGATCAACTGCGGCCAGGCCGGCCCGCTCGGCTGGACGATTCCGGCGGCGCTCGGCGTGCGCGCGGCCGATCCGCAACGGCCGATCGTCGCGCTGTCGGGCGACTACGACTTCCAGTTCATGATCGAAGAGCTGGCCGCGGGCGCGCAATTCAAGCTGCCGTACGTGCATGTGGTCGTGAACAATTCGTATCTCGGGCTGATCCGCCAGGCGCAGCGCGCGTTCGAGATGGACTACTGCGTGCAGCTCGGCTTCGAGAACATCAACTCGCCGGAGACGGAAGGCTATGGGGTCGATCACGTCGCGGTGGCCGAAGGTCTCGGCTGCAAGGCAATTCGCGTGTTCAAGCCGGAGGATCTGAAGCCGGCGTTGCTGAAAGCGCAGTCGATGCTCGGCGAGTTCAACGTGCCGGTGATCGTCGAAGTGATTCTCGAGCGCGTGACCAATATCTCGATGGGCACCGAAATCGACGCGGTCAACGAGTTCGAGGAGCTGGCGGCAAAGCACGAGGACGCGCCGACCGCGATCAGCCTGCTCGACTGAACGCGTCGCCCTCGAAGCATTCGCAGTCACCGCTTTTGCAGTCACCGCATTCGCAGCGTACGCGGTGCTCGCCACGCGTAGAGGCCGGGGGCGCTTTCGTCAGCCACCCTGCTCCCGTCGCGCGGCAGCCGCGCACGCCGCTCCCCTGACCGACCACAGAGACAACGCACCATGCCGAAATTCGCAGCGAATCTCACGATGCTGTTCAACGAAGTACCGTTCCTCGACCGTTTCGCGGCAGCGGCCAACGCGGGCTTTCACGCCGTCGAGTTCCTGTTTCCGTACCCGTTCGCGATCGCCGAATTGAGCGAACGGCTGCAGCAAAACCGCCTGAAGCTGGTGCTGCACAACCTGCCCGCGGGCAACTGGGAAGCGGGCGAGCGCGGCATCGCGTGCCTGCCCGATCGCGTCGGCGAGTTTCAGGACGGCGTCGGCCGCGCGATCGAATATGCGAGCGCGTTGAAGGTGCCACAACTGAACTGCCTCGTCGGCATTCCGGGCGCGAACGCCGATGCCGACAGCGCGCGCGCGACGATCGTCGACAACCTGCGCTTTGCCGCCGGCGAACTGAAAAAGGCCGGCATCAAGCTGCTGGTCGAGCCGTGCAACTCGTACGACATTCCCGGCTTCGCGCTGAACCGTTCGCGCGACGGACTCGACGTGATTCGCGAAGTCGGCTCCGACAATCTGTTCCTGCAATACGACATCTATCACATGCAGCGGATGGAAGGCGAACTCGCGGCGACGATCGAGAAGAACCTCGCGAAAATCGCGCATATCCAGCTTGCCGACAACCCGGGCCGGCATGAACCGGGCACCGGCGAAATCAACTATCCGTATCTGTTCGCGCTGCTCGATTCGCTCGGCTACGACGGCTACGTCGGCTGCGAATACAAGCCGCGCACGACCACCGAGGCGGGACTCGGCTGGGTGCAAAGCGTGGCGGGACAGCGCCGCGGCGCCGCGCACTCGGCCGCTTGAGATCGCTCCGGCCAGCCAGCGCCAGCGCGCACCAACCCTACAACCCTGGAGATTCACACATGGCAAAGATCGGTTTCATCGGACTCGGCATCATGGGCGCGCACATGGCGCGCAACCTCGTCAAGGGCGGTCACTCGCTGGTCGTGAACGGCGCCTATCCGGTGCCGGACGACATCGCGCAGACAGCGAGCGTGGTCGCCAGCTCGACAGCCGTCGCGCAGGCGGCCGAGGTCGTGATCATCATGGTGCCGGACACGCCGGACGTCGCTAACGTGCTGTTCGCCGACGACGGTGTCGCCGCCGGTCTGACGAAGGGCAAGCTCGTGATCGACATGAGCTCGATCTCGCCGCTCGACACGCAGGCGTTTGCGAAGAAGATCAACGCGCTTGGCGTCGACTATCTCGATGCGCCGGTGTCGGGCGGTGAAATCGGTGCGCGCGACGCGTCGCTGACGATCATGGTCGGCGGTCCGGAACAGGCGTTTGCGCGAGCCCGGCCGCTCTTCGATCTGATGGGCAAGAACGTGTCGCTGATCGGCGACAACGGTGCCGGCCAGACCTGCAAGGTCGCGAACCAGATCATCGTCGCGCTGAATATCGAGGCGGTCGCCGAGGCGTTGCTGTTCGCGTCGCGCTCGGGCGCGGATCCGGAGCGCGTGCGTCGCGCGCTGATGGGCGGTTTCGCTTCGTCGCGGATTCTCGAGGTGCATGGCGAGCGCATGACGAAGCGCACGTTCAATCCGGGCTTTCGAATCGAGCTGCATCAGAAGGACCTGAATCTCGCGCTCGACGGCGCGCGCAAGCTCGGTATCGCGCTGCCGCATACCGCGAGCGCGCAGCAACTGTTCAGCGTATGCGCGGCGAACGGCGGCAAGGCATGGGATCACTCGGCGATGGTGCGCGCGCTGGAAATCATGGCGAATCATGAAGTCGCGCAGACGCCGGATAGCAAGGAAGCGAAGGCCGCCTGAGGCGGCTGCGCCTGGCGGGGTTGACGGCGCGGCGGGTCGTGTAGCGCTGCGATTGCGTTGGCCACGTTGCCGCGTTGGCCGTCTCCGTCGGGGCTGGCTGCCTGATTGATCAGTTGCCCGATCGAGTCGTCTGAAAAATGTGCCGCCCGGATCGCGAACGGCACACGAACGGCGCACGAACGGCGCACGAAACAGGGATCGAATCTGAAGTTCAGCTTGCCATGATCGCCGTCTTCGCATGAGCAGCATCACGGCAAGCATCCGGTGGGGCGCCTGTTCGCCGCGCAACCTGGTTGCGCGGTGGAATGGGCAAATCGTGCCGCTCTGGGCTGAGAGCGGCAAGTGGGGTCCGCAGCGGCACCCGGCGGCGCCGGGGAAGCCTTGGTCGGTCAGACGTCACCGTCGGGTGTCCGGCTGTCGGATTCAGCATGCGTGTCTGTCTCGCCATCCGTCGTCGATACGGGCGGCGCGGACAGCGCGATCGCTGGCATCGCCATCAATATGTATCGAAGACCTTCTGCAACGCCGCCGGCGCAGTGTGACCCGCGGCGAGCGCCAGCATCAACAACACCCTCGCCTTGTACGGATTCAGCGAACCCGCGCTGACGAAACCGAGCACATCGTCGGCGGCCGCGCCGTTGCGCATCACATGTCCCGAACCCACCCGCGACGCTCGCACCACCGCGACCCCGCGCGACGCGGCATCGGTGAGCGCCTGTTGCAGCGACTGGTGGATCGAGCCATTGCCCGTACCCGCGACGACGATGCCTGTTACCCCCGCGGCGACAAGCGCATCGATAGCGATTCGCGACACGCCCGCATAGCTCGTCACGATCTCCACCTGCGGCCACGCCGCAGCAATCGCAAATTCGCTCGCCGACGTATGCGCGCGCACCACGCCGCGCTGGAATTCGACGCGGCCATCCTGCACCCAACCGAGCGCGCCGATCTCCGGCGACTGGAATGCATCGACCGCATAGGTGCTCGTTTTCACGACGTCGCGCGCGCTATGGATGCGGTTGTTGAACGCGACCAGCACGCCCTGCCCGCGCGCCGCCGTGTGTGCGGCGAGCGTCGCCGCATTCAGCAGATTCAGCGGACCGTCGGCTGACAGCGCGGACGCCGGGCGCATCGCCGCGGTCAGCACGACCGGCTTGTCCGACTTGACGGTCAGATGCAACAGGTAGGCCGTTTCTTCGAGCGTATCGGTGCCGTGCGTGACTACGACGCCGTCGACGTCATCGGTCGCCAGCAGCGTGTTGATGCGTTGCGCGAGCGTCGTCCATAGCGGCATCGCCATGTCCTTGCTGTCGATGCTGGCGATCTGCTCGGGCGCGATCCGCGCGACCGCCGATAACGCCGGTACCGCCGCGAGTAACTGATCGACGCCAACGACGCCCGCCTGGTATCCGGACGTATTGGCGGCATCCGGGGCCGCGCCGGCAATCGTGCCGCCGGTCGCGAGAACCGCGATGCGCGGCAGCGTGGGCGCGGCGCTCCGGCCGGGAGGAACCGGAGGAGAAGAAGTCGAGGTATTCATGGCGGCGATTGTAAGCGATGGGTTGGCCGCCACCATGCGTGGAAAACCGGACGAAGCCGCCCTCGGTCCCACCTGCGCAGCCGGCGCGCGGGCTCGAGTTCGTGCGGCGTCTGGTTTCATTCAACAGAAAAAATTAACGACGGACATCGCCGCATTTTTGACAGTTGATAAAACGCAGGACGCGTTCTTTTTCGATTCGTCAATTTTCCCGGATTTTATCGGCGTCATAGTGTGCGATTATCGACTGCAATGATTCGAACTAGTCCTATTTCCTCTTTATCTCAAAAATATAAACTCAAACCCAGTTAAAGAGATTTACGAAAACACCTGCCGACGATTGACCCACAAGGCCCCGACCGTCCGTACTTCGATGATGAAACCTGCCATAACTTTATCGCCTCCGCATTTTCAGTCGTTATTGAAAAATAACGTCTATTTTCAAATAATTCGCGCAATTTAAATTTATTAAACACACAAGGAAGAATGTCATGAATAAGTCATATATCAGCGTCTGGAATGAAGCACTTGGCTCGTGGATCGCGGCCTCCGAAAATACGACCGCGCGCGGCAAGCGTAGCGCGTCACGTCGCGTGCTGATGGCAGCAGTTGCTGCGGTGGTCGGTAGTGCCGCGCTGCTGCAAGTTCACGAAGTGTCGGCTGCCAATGTGCCTGTCTACGACAACCTGAGCATCACTTCCTCCGTCCTTGGCCCCGCCTCCTCTTCCGGTGCCGGTTCGATTGCAATAGGTCAAGGCGCCAAGGCGATCGGGAAGACCGGTGGAGATTGGTCCGCCATTGCTATCGGTGATGGCGCATCAGCTAATGGCCAAGCCACAATGGCGATCGGCGAGTCGGCCAACGCGCAAGGCAATCGCTCCATCGCGCTTGGCAATTCTTCGACAGTAACCGCTGACAATAGCGTGGCACTGGGCACGGATAGAAAGGTCACGGCAACCGGCAGCGTGGCCCTGGGCGTGGGCAGTGTGGCCGATCAGGCAAACACGGTCTCGGTCGGCTCGGCCACGAGCCAGCGCCGCATCGTGAACATGGCGGCGGGAACCGTCAGCGCGACCAGCACCGAAGCCGTGAACGGCTCGCAACTATACGCGACCGAGCAGAACGTAGCAGCCAACACCGCCGGCATTGCCACCAACACGACGAATATTACGAGCCTGGACAGTCGCGTAACCACGGTGGACAACCACGTCACCGACATCGACAGCCGTACGACGCTAAACGCCGACAATATTGACCGGAACACCGCGAGTCTCG
>Ga0153956_1000156_pt1 | contig 87468 bp, 86 predicted proteins | sample TSFL040MetaG_FD_104704 | JGI IMG/M metagenome (GOLD analysis project Ga0153956, IMG submission 104704) | Attine ant fungus gardens microbial communities from Florida, USA - TSFL040 MetaG | ecosystem: Host-associated > Fungi > Mycelium > Unclassified | place: USA: Florida, Wekiwa Springs... | reverse complement strand
GCGCCGGGGTGCGAAGCTCCCGAAGGAAGATGTGGCGGTCACGATCCGCGATCTGCTCGACGCCGGGAATGTCGTCATGAACCGCCCCGCTGTCGAAGAGGGCCTTGCGATTCTGGAATCTGGCGGCGATTTCGCTGACGGCATCATGGCCTATGAAGGCAATTGGCTTGGCGGTGAAACCTTCGTGTCCTTCGATAAGCAGGCGGTTTCGCTCCTGACAGAACAAGGGCAGGCGGCCCGGTTGCTGTCCTGACGCCTTCGTGGAGTGGGCCGCGCGATCTGTGGATGACGGCATGTGACATGATTAGGTCTTGCACGGTGCAAGACCTTTCCCGTGGGGATGTCTGGATGAGTGAGCCGATCATCATCGTGCCTTATGATCCAGCGTGGCCGGGTATCTTCGTCCGGCTCAGAGACGGGATCGTTGCCGCCCTGGGCGCAACGGTGCTGCGCGTCGAGCATGTCGGCAGCACGTCGGTTCCCGGCTTGGCCGCAAAGCCGATCATCGACATCGATGCGGTGATCCTGACGGAAACGGACCTTCCCGAAGCAATCCGAAAGCTCGCGGGGGCGGGATATCGGCATGAGGGAGAGCGAGGGATTGCCGGGCGGCACGCCTTCGCGCAACCGGATGGATTACCGGCGCATCATCTCTATGTGTGCGATGACGGCAATCCCGAACTCCGGCGTCATCTTGCGTTCCGGGATTACCTTCGGGCAAACCCGGCCGAGTCCGCGCGCTACGGCGCTTTGAAGGAGCGCCTTGCCGCGCAGTTCGGGAGCGACCGCGACGGCTATACCGACGCCAAATCAGCTTTCATCACCAAGGCTCTGGCCGTGCCGTGATGACCCGGCGAAGGATACCGCGGCCTGCGCCCTGCAAGACCTGAAACTCTCGCCAGCTTGTCTATTCGCGGGTTTCATTTCGGTGCGGTAGGGTCGGGTATGATGACAAGAGCACGGGTTTGGGGATTTCGAGACGATGCCGGAACTAAGCGATACACCCTCTGGGATACTCTCGCGTCCCGAAACCAACACAGAGCGCCGGCGTTCCTTGATTGCGGCTTGCAGCGTGTTTGGGATGCGCTGTGCGAGACCCGCGCGGAAGCGGCGGAGATGGACCCTGATCGGTTCGAAGGTCGTGTCGATTTTGCGCGATGGCGGCCACGAGGCGGTCGCCGCCTCGCCCAAAACGGGATCAACGCCGTGACCGGCGAGGGGCTCAACGCCTGACTCATCGGGCAACGAAAGAAGGATCGATCGAATGACCCGCATCCGCTGTTTCACCGAAATGGGCATGGGCGTCGACGTTCACGGCAGGGACGCGACCAAGGCCGCGAAGCGCGCGGTCTCCGACGCGATCAGGCATTCGAGCGTCGGCTTCTTCCGGATGGTCGGCAAGACGCGCGACGACATGTTCGTCGATGTGACCATCGGCGTGCCGAATCCCGAAGCTATCGACACCGATGCGGTGGCGAAGGAATTGCCTTACGGCACCGTGACCGTGACGGCGGTGAAGGGCGGCCTCGAAATCCCGGCCGAGAGCGGCGGGGACTCCATTCTCATCGCCAACGCCGGCGTGGTCGTCAGCCTCGATGACGGGAAATAGCTCCGCCAGGCCGCGGCCTCCGTTGCCGCCGCGTGTCGCCGCATTTCGTTCCGCGCATGACGCTGCTCCACGACCGGCGAATGGCGGCCGAGCAGGCGGCCGAGCCGGTGCGCCTGACGGTGCGCGATTTCGCGCTTGTGCACAGCCTTGCGGGCCGGAGCCGCCACATCGCGTTGGCGCGGCGGATGCCGCGGCGCTAGGCTGCGTGCTCAAAATCCGGAGACGCCCGCCGTGCCGACGACCATCTATGGCATCAAGAACTGCGACACCATGAAGAAGGCGCGCGCCTGGCTGGACAGCCATGGCATCGCCTATGACTTCCATGACTACAAGACCGCCGGCATCGATCGCGCGCGGCTCGCGGCATGGGCCGGGAAACTCGGATGGGAGCTTCTGCTCAACCGTGCCGGCACGACGTTCCGCAAACTGCCCGATGCGGACAAGGCCGGATTGACCGAGAGCAGGGCGCTGACGCTGATGCGCGACCAGCCATCGATGATCCGGCGGCCGGTGCTGGAAACCGGTGGCAAGCTGCTGGTGGGTTTCAAGCCCGAGATCTACGAAAAGGAATTTGGCGGCGGTAAGGCGAAGCGCTGACAAGCCTGTCGGCCGAATCCGGTCAGGCGGGCTCCGCGTTGAAGCGTTCAGCCGAATTCGATGACGTCGTCGGCGGCGATTCGCCCGGGCGCGCGATGAAACAGATTCCGGTCGATGATGGCGCGCAGCTTCTGCTCCGGCAGCCTCTGGTCGTCCCGCATGAGATTTCGAATCTCGAAACTGCCGTCTTCGCTGATCGTCTTGAGCGATGCGGTGATGTGGGTGACGTCGTCGCGGCCGGCATCGGAGAACGGCAGCAGCAGCCGCTCATAGGCGACGAGGCGTCCGTACATGTCGTCGATCGTCGAGATGGTGTAGACGGGAAGGCCGCGGGCGACGCAGGCGTAATAGATCGGCATGACCTGGGGAGCGAGGCGAGGTCCGATATACTCCTCGAGAGATTTGCCTTTGCCCGTGTTGCCGTAGGCGTCCGACATTCGTGTGCCGTCGCTCTCGATGATCAGGCGCGGCGGCTGACGCGCCGTGTCGACCGCGTAATGAACCAGGTCGGGGGCTTCGTCGGCGATGCGCTCGGGCTTGTATTCGTCCCTGCAGGGCGCGCGCTGCTCCCGGGCATAGAGTCGCAGCCAGGTGTTCAGCAGATCGCGCTGCTTGATCGATTTGACAACCGTCGGGTTGGCGCTCTCGAAATCCAAGGCTGCGATCCCTTGATAAGGCGGAATGACGGAATTTTCGTCTCAAGAGGGAAATATTCCATGAAAGGGGGAAACGGCGTCGGAACAGCCTTAACGGGGGCTTTCGATCGGGGCCCCGCGCGCCGTGAGGCTGCGCCGGCGGTAAAGCGGTCTTCCGGCAATTCGACTAATGGCGAAGAGGGGGCGGCGTCCCGGCACCGGTGGAATTGTGCTTTGCACCTTGCGTAACCCCGTCCGTTGGCGGCATATTCCGGGCCGGAAACGACCGGACGCGAGTGATTTCGACGAGTACCGAATGTCCGGCGATTACAAAATCGGTCACGTACGAGGCGGAGGGGCTGCGTGCGAAGGCCGAAGGGGGAAATCTGATTGGCTGATGAGTTCATTCTTGAAACCCAGGGATTGACCAAGGAATTCGCGGGTTTTGTCGCGGTTCGTGATGTCAATCTGCGTGTTCGCCGCGGCAGCATCCATGCGTTGATCGGTCCGAACGGGGCCGGGAAAACCACGTGCTTCAACCTGTTGACGAAATTCCTGCGGCCATCGGCCGGTCAGATTCGTTACAAGGGGCAGGACATCACGGCGATGGCGCCGGCCGATGTCGCGCGGCTCGGTCTGGTGCGCTCGTTCCAGATCTCGGCGGTATTTCCGCATCTGACGGCTCTTGAGAACGTGCGGGTCGCGCTGCAACGCCAGCACGGCCGGTCCTTCGATTTCTGGCGCTCGAAGTCGGTGCTCGACCGCTTCAACAGCCGTGCGCATGAATTGCTCGACGACGTGGGCCTGAGCGAATTCGCGAAAACGCCGGCCGTCGAAATGCCGTATGGACGCAAGCGCGCGCTGGAGATCGCGACGACGCTCGCTCTCGATCCGGAAATGATGCTGCTCGACGAGCCGATGGCCGGCATGGGCCACGAGGACATCGACAGGATCGCGGCGCTGATCAAGCGGATTTCGGCGAAGTACACGATCCTGATGGTCGAGCACAATCTGAGCGTCGTCGCCAATCTTTCCGACATCATTACAGTGCTGACGCGCGGCCATGTGCTCGCCGAAGGCAACTACGCCGACCTCACCAAGGACGAGCGCGTCAAGGAAGCCTATCTGGGGGCAGGTCATGGCTAGCACGACAATGACCGCGCCGGGGGCCGCGAACTCCGCCAAGGCGGGCGACGCCTTGCTGTCGGTTGAAAATCTCGAAGCGTGGTACGGCGAGTCCCACATCCTTCACGGCATCAACTTCAATGTCCGGGCGGGAGAGGTCGTGACGCTGCTCGGCCGCAACGGCGCGGGCAAGACCACGACGCTGAAGTCGGTCATGGGGGTCATCGGCAAGCGCACCGGCACGATCCGTTTCGACAATCATGACATCTCGCGCGCCACCTCCGACAAGATCGCGCGTCTCGGCGTTGCGTTCTGCCCCGAGGAACGCGGCATTTTCGCGAGCCTCGACGTTCGCGAAAACCTGATGCTGCCGCCCAAGGTACGCGATGGCGGCCTGTCGCCGGACCAGATCTTCACGCTGTTTCCGAATCTCAAGGAGCGTCTCGGCAGCCAGGGCACCAAGCTGTCCGGCGGCGAGCAGCAGATGCTGGCGATTGCGCGAATCCTGCGCACCGGCGCGCGCTTCCTGATGCTGGACGAGCCGACGGAAGGTCTTGCGCCCGTCATCATCCAGCAGATCGGCCGCACCATCGCGCGGCTCAAGTCCGAAGGGTTTACGATTCTTCTGGTGGAGCAGAATTTCCGCTTCGCCTCCACCGTGGCGGATCGCTTTTATATCGTCGAGCACGGCAAGATCATCGATGGCTTTGCGAACTCCGAATTGCAGGCCAACATGGAGAAACTCCACACCTATCTCGGGGTTTGAACAACGGCCCCGGAGGGGCGCAAGGAGGCGACATGAAGAGCAGAATCACAGCCCTTTTGCTGGGCACCGCGCTGGCATTCGGCGCCGCGAGCGGCGCGCTCGCGCAGGACAAGAACGTCAAGATCGGCGTCTTGACCGACCTTTCGGGCCTGTACGCGGATCTCGGCGGGCAGGGCGCGATCGTCGCGGCGGAAATGGCCGTCGAGGATTCCGGCATGAAGGCCAAGGGCTGGAAAATCGACGTCATCTCCGCCGACCACCAGAACAAGCCCGATATCGCCACCGGCATCGCGCGGCGCTGGATCGATACCGACAAGGTGGACATCCTCGCCGACGTGCTGAATTCCGGTGTTGCGCTCGCGGTCAACAATGTCGTCAAGGAAAAGAACAGCATCCTGCTCGATTCCGGCGCCGGATCCTCGGAACTGACCAACACGCAATGCACGCCGAATACGGTCCACTGGACCTACGACACCTATATGCTGGCGCACAGCACCGGCGACGCGATGGTGAAGGCCGGCGGCGATACCTGGTTCTTCCTCACGGCGGATTACGCATTCGGTCACGCGCTTGAGAACGACACGACGGCGGTGGTCAAGGCGGCCGGCGGCAAGGTGCTCGGCAGCGCCAAAGCGCCGCTCAACACGGCGGACTTCTCGTCGTTCCTGCTGCAGGCCCAGGCTTCCAAGGCCAAGGTGATCGGGCTCGCGAATGCCGGCGGCGACACCACGAACTCGATCAAGCAGGCGGCCGAATTCGGCATCGTCAAGGGCGGCCAGAAGCTCGCCGGTCTGCTGATGTTCCTGTCGGACATCCATTCGCTCGGCCTGAACGTCGCGCAGGGCCTTAACCTGAGCGCGACGTTCTACTGGGACATGAACGACGACACCCGCGCCTTCTCGAAGCGTTTCGGCGAGCGCATGAAGAACCACGCGATGCCGACCATGGTTCACGCGGGCGTCTATGCAGGCCTGCTGCACTACTTCAAGGCGCTCGAAGCGCTCGGCGGCAATCCGCATGACGGCGCCAAGGTGGTGGCCGAAATGAAGAAGCTGCCGACCGACGATCCGCTGTTCGGCAAGGGCACGATCCGGATCGACGGCCGCGGCATCCACCCGGCCTATCTGTTCGAGGTCAAGAAGCCGTCGGAGTCGAAGGGCGAATACGATCTCTACAAGCTGGTCGGAACCACGCCGGGCGACAAGGCTTTCCGTCCGCTGTCGGAAAGCAAGTGCTCGCTGGTCAAGCACTGACGTTTCAATTGCCCCGGCGGCGCCGAGCCGCCGGGGTTCCGCTCTACACTGGTTGAAATCGAGAACACCATGTCGATCAGTCTGCCGGCCCTCTTCGCCCAACTCCTGGTCGGGCTAATCAACGGCTCGTTCTATGCGCTGTTGAGTCTGGGCCTTGCCGTGATCTTCGGCATGCTCAACATCATCAATTTCGCGCACGGCGCGGTCTACATGATGGGCGCGTTCTGCGCGTACTTCCTGCTCAACGTCTTCGGGATCGGCTATTGGCCGGCGCTGATCATCGCGCCGATCGTGGTGGGCATCTTCGGCATGGTGCTCGAACGGACCATGCTGAAATGGCTGACCGGGCTCGATCATCTCTATGGACTGCTGCTGACCTTCGGTCTCGCGCTCATCATCCAGGGCGTGTTCCAGAATTACTTCGGGTCGTCCGGGTTGCCCTATGCCATTCCAAGCGAGCTGCAGGGCGGCATGAATCTCGGATTCATGTTCCTGCCGATCTATCGTGGCTGGGTCATCGTCTGCTCGCTGGTGGTGTGCATCGCCACCTGGTACCTGATCGAGCGGACGCGGCTTGGCGCCTATCTGCGCGCGGCGACGGAAAATCCGACGCTGGTGCGCGCGTTCGGCATCAATGTGCCGCGCATGATCACGCTGACCTACGGACTGGGCGTCGGTCTTGCGGCGCTGGCCGGCGTGCTGTCGGCGCCGATCAACCAGGTGCGGCCGCTGATGGGCGCGGACCTCATCATCGTGGTGTTCGCGGTGGTCGTGATCGGCGGCATGGGATCGATCATGGGATCGATCATCACAGGATTTTCCCTCGGGATCATCGAGGGCCTGACAAAGTATTTTTATCCCGAAGCCTCCAACACCGTGGTGTTCGTGTTCATGGTGCTGGTGCTGCTGGTGAAGCCGACGGGACTGACGGGACGGGCGAGCTGACATGACAACATTGACCGACGACACCATTCGGCCTCCGGGCCGCGCCATCGGCGACGAGATGATCGGTTTCCTCGTCATGACGGCGCTGCTGGCCGTCGTGCCGCTGACCAATGTCTATCCGTTCTTCGTGATGCAGGGGCTCTGCTTCGCGCTGCTCGCCTGCGCGTTCAACCTGCTGGTCGGCTATGGCGGCCTGCTGTCGTTCGGCCATGCGATGTTTCTCGGAACCGCGGGCTATGCCAGCGCCCATGCGCTGAAGGTCTGGGGCTTTCCGCCCGAGCTTGGAATTCTGACCGGCGTCCTCGCCGCGGCGGTGCTCGGTGTCGTGACCGGCCTGATCGCGATCCGGCGTCAGGGCATCTATTTCGCCATGATCACGCTGGCGCTGTCGCAGCTCCTGTACTTCGTCTATCTGCAAACGCCGTTTACCCACGGCGAGGACGGCATTCAGGGCATCCCGCAAGGGACGATGTTCGGCGTCCTCGATCTGTCGCAGCCCACCACGCTGTACTACGTCATTCTGGTCGGCTTCCTGTTCGGCTTCCTCGTCATCTACCGCACCATCAACTCGCCGTTCGGCGAGGTGCTGAAGTCCATTCGCGAGAACGAGCAGCGCGCGATTTCGCTGGGCTACAAGACCGACCAGTACAAGCTGCTGGCCTATATCCTGTCGGGCACGCTGGCGGGACTGGCCGGATCGCTCAAGGTGTTCGTGGCGCAGAACGCCTCGCTGACCGACGTGCACTGGAGCATGTCGGGCGAGATCGTGCTGATGACGCTGGTCGGCGGCCTCGGCACCGTGTTCGGGCCGGTGGTCGGCGCCTTCGTCATCATCGCCATGCAGCAGTATCTGGCCGGTTTCGGCCAGTGGGTGACGGTCATCCAGGGCGTGATCTTCGTGGTCTGCGTGCTGACCTTCCGGCGCGGCGTGATCGGCGAAATTGCCCATTATTTCAAGCGGTCGCTGTAAACGACCCGGTGCGGCGGCGCCTTTCGGTTCCGCACAAACCGGTGGATGATCCCGCCGGCCGCGATGCGGATTGCCCCCCTTTCCCGGAAATGGTTTATGACACCGGAGCGAGCCCGACGGGCGGCTCCGGCTCTTTTCCGTAAAGTGGATGATGCGATGCTGCTGCGTTGGTTTCGGTCCTTCCTGCCGAAAGAGGAGCGATTTTTCGACCTGTTCGCGCGTCATTCGCAGGCGGTCGTGCAGGGCGCGCAGGCGCTGCAGGGCATGCTGAACGGCGGCGAGGAGACCCCGGTGTTCTGCCAGCGGGTCAGCCAGTTCGAGAACGACGCCGACGGCATCACCCGCGAGGTGCTGACCGCGGTCCGCCGCACCTTCATCACCCCGTTCGACCGCGTCGACATCAAGAACCTCATCACGTCGATGGACGACGCCATCGACCAGATGCAGGGCACCGCGAAGGCCGTGGTGCTGTTCGAGGTGCGCACCTTCGAGCCGCCGATGCGCGAAATCGGCGCGCTGATCGTGGAATGCGCCAATCTGGTCGGCCGCGCGCTGCCGCTGCTGAAGGCGAGCGGCGAGAATGTCGCGATGCTGACGGCGATCACCGAGGAACTCGGCAAGCTGGAAGGCCGGGTCGACGACCTGCACGATATCGGCCTGAAGGAGCTGTTCCTGAAGCATCGCAACGCCAACACGATGGATTTCATCGTCGGGGCCGAGATCTACGATCACCTTGAGAAGGTCGCCGATCGCTTCGACGACGTCGCCAACGAGATCAACAGCATCGTCATCGAGCAGGTATAGGGCAGGGCCGCGTTGTGGACGCCACGCTTGGTCTTCCCATTCTGGTCGGCCTGATCGCCGTCGCGCTGCTGTTCGACTTCCTCAACGGGTTGCACGACGCGGCGAACTCGATCGCGACCATCGTTTCGACCCGCGTGCTGCGGCCGCAATACGCGGTGCTCTGGGCCTCGTTCTTCAATTTCGTCGCCTTTCTGGTGTTCGGCCTGCACGTCGCCAACACCATCGGCACCGGCATCATCGAGCCGTCCGTCATCAACGCCCATGTGATCTTCGCAGCCCTGGTCGGCGCCATCGTCTGGAACATCGTCACCTGGGCGCTCGGCATACCCTCCAGCAGTTCGCATGCCCTGATCGGCGGATTGCTGGGCGGCGGCATCGCCAAGGGCGGCCTGTCGGTGGCGGTCTGGAGCGGCCTGTCGAAGACGCTGCTCGCGATCGTGCTGTCGCCGCTGGTCGGGTTCGTGCTGGCGCTGTTTCTGGTCGGCGTCGTCTCGTGGCTGTCGGTCCGCTCGACGCCGTTCGCGGTGGATCGCGCGTTCCGGATTCTGCAGTTCTTCTCGGCGTCGCTGTATTCGCTGGGCCACGGCGGCAACGACGCGCAGAAGACCATGGGCATCATCGCGGTGCTGCTGTTCTCGCAGGGCTATCTGGGCGACCGTTTTGAAATTCCGTTCTGGGTGGTGCTGGCCTGCCAGTCCGCGATGGCGCTGGGCACGCTGATGGGCGGCTGGCGGATCGTGCGGACCATGGGCCTGCGCATCACGAAACTGACGCCGATGCAGGGATTCTGCGCGGAGACCGGTGGTGCGGCGACGCTGTTCGCGGCCACCTTCCTCGGCGTTCCCGTGTCCACCACGCACACCATTACCGGCGCCATCGTCGGCGTCGGCGCGGCGCGGCGGCTGTCGGCGGTGCGCTGGAACGTCGCCAGTTCCATCGTCTATGCGTGGGTCATCACCATTCCCGCGTCCGCCGTCGTTGCCGCGCTGGCCTACTGGGCGGTGGCGTTCGTCAAGTGACGATCTTCAGTCCGGCGATGCCGGCGACGATGAGCCCGATGCAGGCAAGACGCGCCGCGGTGGCGGGTTCGCCCAGCAGCCAGATGCCGAGCGCGGCCGTTCCGACCGCGCCGATCCCGGTCCACACCGCGTAGGCGGTGCCGATCGGCAGCGTTTTCAGCGCCCATCCGAGCAGCAGGATGCTCGCGGCCATCGCGGCGAGCGTCAGCAGCGATGGAACGAGGCGGCTGAAACCGTCGGTATATTTCAGGCCGATGGCCCAGCCGACTTCCATCAATCCGGCAATGAACAAAACGAACCAGGCCATGACGATCCCTTTCTCGTCGGAACGGGCAGGGTCGTCCCCGCAAGAATACCCAGGCGTTTTCGAGCGAAGCGGATACCGGTTCGCGTGAAGAAAACGCGTCAGACCGAATATGATCCGATGGAAGGTCGTCCCTCCCGTTCCTATATGAGGCCGCGCGGGCGGGTCTGCAACCCGCCGTCTTGCCACGCAAATCCCCTTGATCCCGCCGGTTTTCCCTGCCACACGCTCGCTCATGTCCGACCTCGACCTCCAGACCGAACAGGCTCCGCGCTCGCCGCTGGCGGCCGAGGTCGCGCGCCGGCGTACCTTCGCGATCATCTCCCATCCCGACGCCGGCAAGACCACGCTGACGGAAAAGCTGCTGCTGTTCGGCGGCGCCATCAATCTCGCAGGCCAGGTCAAGGCCAAGGGCGAGCGCCGCAACACCCGTTCCGACTGGATGAAGATCGAGCGCGACCGCGGCATCTCGGTCGTCACCTCGGTGATGACCTTCGAGTTCGAGAACCGCGTGTTCAACCTGCTCGATACGCCCGGCCACGAGGACTTTTCCGAAGACACCTACCGCACGCTGACCGCGGTGGATTCCGCCGTCATGGTGATCGACGCCGCCAAGGGCATCGAGGCGCGGACACGAAAGCTGTTCGAGGTCTGCCGCCTGCGCGATATCCCGATCATCACCTTCATCAACAAGATGGATCGCGAGAGCCGCGACACCTTCGATCTGCTGGACGAGATCGAGAAGACGCTGGCGCTCGACACCACGCCGATGACGTGGCCGGTCGGGCGAGGCCGCGATTTCCTCGGTACCTACGACGTCGCGACCGGCGGCATCCGCCTGCTCGAAGGCGGCGGCGCGAAAACGGGGGCCGCCGAACAGATCGACATCGCCGATCTCGCCGCGCGCAATCCCAATCTCAATGTCAACGAGATCAGGGATGAACTGGCGCTGGTGACGGAAGCCTGCAAGCCGTTCGATCTGGATGCGTTTCGAGAGGGTCATCTGACGCCGGTCTATTTCGGCTCGGCGCTGCGCAATTTCGGCGTCGGCGATCTCCTGGAAGGGCTTGGCACATTCGCGCCGCCGCCGCGGGCGCAGGAGTCCAGCCTGCGCAAGGTCGAGGCCGACGAGCCGCGCATGACGGCCTTCGTGTTCAAGATCCAGGCCAACATGGATCCCAACCATCGTGACCGCATCGCCTTCGCGCGGCTCTGCTCAGGAAAACTCACGCGCGGCATGAAGGCAAAACTGGTGCGCACCGGCAAGCCGATGCCGCTGTCGTCGCCGCAATTCTTCTTCGCGCAGGATCGCGCCATCGCCGACGAGGCCTATGCCGGCGACGTGGTCGGCATTCCCAATCACGGCACGCTGCGGATCGGAGATACCCTGACCGAGGGCGAGGACGTCACCTTCGTCGGCGTGCCCAGTTTCGCGCCGGAATTCGTCCGCCGGGTGAGGTTGGCCGATGCGATGAAAGCGAAGAAGCTCAAGGAAGCCCTGCAGCAGATGTCGGAGGAGGGCGTGGTGCAGGTGTTCCGCCCGCGCGACGGTGCGCCGGCGCTGGTCGGCGTGGTCGGCATGCTGCAACTCGACGTGTTGAAGGCGCGGCTCGATGCCGAATATTCGCTGCCGGTGGATTTCGAGGTCAGCGAATTTCAGCTCGCGCGCTGGATTTCATCCGACGACCGCAAGAAACTCGATGCCTTCATCGCCGCCAATGGTTCCGGCGTCGCCGACGACGTCGACGGCGACCCGGTGTTTCTGGCGAAAAACGAGTTCTACCTCGGCTACACGCGCGAGCGCGCCGAGGGCATCGTGTTCTCCAGCGTCAAGGACGTGAAGAAGACCGCGTAAAGGAGGAGGGGATGGGATTGTCCGTGATGATCGCGGGCCTTGTGCTGTTTCTCGGCGTGCACCTCGTGACGACCCGGCGCAACCTGCGCGCGCGGCTGGTCGCGTCCGGCGGCGAGGGCACCTACAAGGCCGGCCTCTCGCTGATTTCCACCATCGGACTTGCACGGGCGGTGATCGACCGCGTCTCGCTCAAGCACCGGGCCGATGCCGGCGCTCCGCCGATTCCGGTCGACGGCATGCGCAGCGACGCGATCGCCGTCGTGGTCGGCATCGTCGCTTGTCTCGCGCTTGGCGCGCTTTTCCATCCCTGCGTTATCGGCGTTCCCGTTTTCGGAGCATAACAAGCATGTCAGTTCAATCGACCATCAAGCGCAAGACCGCGCCGGACATTCGCGCACGCAAGAACGGCGATCCGATCGTGATGCTGACCTCGTATCACGCCCATACCGCGGCGCTGGTCGACCGTTACTGCGACGCCATTCTGGTCGGCGACAGCCTCGGCAACGTGATGCACGGCTTCGAGACCACCGTGCCGGTGACGCTCGAGATGATGATCCTGCAAGGGCGCGCCGTGATGCGCGGTTCGCAGCAGGCGCTGGTCGTGGTCGACATGCCGTTCGGCTCCTACGAGGCCTCGAAGGAACAGGCGTTCCATTCCGCTGCGCGCATTCTGAAGGAGACCCATTGCGGCGCGGTCAAACTCGAGGGCGGCGTGAAGATGGCGGAGACCATCGCGTTTCTCACGGAACGCGGCATTCCCGTGATGGGGCATATCGGCCTGACGCCGCAATCGATCAACACGCTGGGGTCGTTCCGCGCCCAGGGCCGCGAGGAGAATTCGTGGCAGCCGATCGAGGACGACGCGCGGGCCGTCGCGGAGGCGGGCGCGTTTTCCGTGGTTGTCGAGGCGGTGGCGGAACCTCTGGCGCGCAAGATCACCGGGACGATCGCGATCCCCACCATCGGCATCGGCGCGAGCGCGACCTGCGACGGTCAGGTGCTGGTGCTGGAGGACATGCTGGGATTGTCCGCGCGTGCGCCGAAATTCGTGCGCCGCTACGGCGAACTCGGCCCCGCGATCGAGGCCGCGATCGAAGGTTACGCCCGCGACGTTCGCAGCCGCGCCTTTCCCGGTCCGGAACACGTTTACGGGATGAAGCCGAAGGGATAAGTCTTCCTCCTGAACCTGATCGCGCGGGTTGCGCGACATGCGTCACCCCGGCGCCGAAAGATCAGGATGAGGACGGAAACGATGGACTGGTCGAACTACTCCATTCCCGCCATGCGTCTGGAGTCCCGCTTCGGTGACCGCGTGGTCCCGGTGTTTGCCGAACGGCCGCAGAACATCTGGGCGATGATCGCGGAAGCCGCGGCGAAGAATCCCGACGGCGAGGCGCTGGTCTGCGGGTCGCGCCGCATGAGCTGGCGCGAGGTCGTGGAGGAATCCGCCCGCGTCGGCGCGGGATTGCGACGGCTCGGTTTGCAGCCGGGCGACCGCGCGGCGTTTCTGCTCGGCAACCGGATCGAATTCGTTCTGACGCTGTTCGGCGCGGCCCATGCGGGGCTGGTGGCGGTTCTGCTCGGAACCCGGCAGCAGAAACCCGAGATCGCCTATGTGCTCAACGATTGCGGGGCCAAGGCGCTGATCCACGAGGCGTCGCTGGTGGAGCGCTTGCCCGACGCCGCCGATGTCACGGAGTTGCGGCATCGCATCGCCGTGGATGACGATGCCGCGCGCTCGCAATTCTCGCGCCTGATCGCCGATGAGGTCTCGCTGCCCGCCGATGCCGGCGAGGAGGACACCGCGTTGCTGATGTACACCTCTGGCACGACCGGCAGGCCCAAGGGTGCGATGCTCGCCCATTGCAACGTGATTCATTCCTCGATGATCTATGAAGCGTGCATGGGATTGACGGCGGCGGACCGGTCGATCGCGGCGGTGCCGCTGGCGCACGTCACCGGCGTGGTCGCCAACATCGCCTGCATGGCGCGCTGCGCCGGAACGCTGATTATCGTCCCTGAATTCAAGGCCGCCGAGTATCTGAAGGTCGCGGCCCGCGAGCGCGCGACGCAGACCGTCATGGTGCCGGCGATGTACAACTTGTGCCTGTTGCAGGCGGATTTCGACACGCACGACCTGTCGGCGTGGCGGATCGGCGGCTACGGCGGCGCGCCGATGCCGGTCGCGACCATTGAAAAACTCGCCGAGAAAATTCCGCAACTCAGGCTCATCAATGCCTACGGCGCGACCGAAACATCGTCGCCATCCACGATCATGCCGCCGGAGCTGACTGCGCAATACATCGACAGCGTCGGCCTGCCGTGTCCCGGCGCCGACATCATCGTGGTCGATGCGGAAGGGCGCGAACTGCCGCGCGGCGAGATCGGCGAGATCTGGATTCGCGGCGGCTCCGTCGTCAGGGGCTACTGGAACAATCCGACGGCGACGGCCGACGGTTTCACCGCCGGCTTCTGGCACTCCGGCGATCTCGGCTCGATCGACGGACAGAATTTCGTGCGCGTGTTCGATCGGCAGAAAGACATGATCAATCGCGGCGGCTTGAAGATTTATTCCGCCGAGGTCGAGTCGGTGCTGGCGGGACATCCCGCCGTGGTCGAGAGCGCGATCATCGCAAAGCCGTGCCCGGTGCTCGGCGAGCGCGTCCATGCGGTGATCGTCACGCGTGATACAACCGTGGGCGTCGGCGCGCTACGCGAATGGTGCGCGGCGCGGCTGTCCGACTACAAGGTGCCCGAGACCATCGCGTTCAGTGCCGAACCGCTGCCGCGCAACGCCAACGGCAAGGTGATGAAGCGGCAGTTGCGCGAAATGCTCGCGGCGTCGTAGCGCCATGCAGTCGAGCGGCGGACTCGATCGAGCCGGCCTGAGCGGTCTGGCCCGGGCGGGCGAGCCTGCGCGGGTGGCCGTCGTGTCCAAAACCGCCGTTTGCCGCCTGCCACAGGTTTGCCGCATGGGTTTTCCGGCTGCCCTGGGTTTGCCGCATCGGCTTGCGCGCATCCGGAAGCTCCGGAATCGGGGCCGTCCGGTTGCTCGCCGGGCGTCCCGGAGGCTGTTAACACTTTGATCGGGCTTGCTTTGCCTTGCCAGCGCCATATCGCTAGGGTATCGCCGCCGCCATGCGCACCGCTTGCGCTGCGGACGTGGCGGACAATCGGGGACGGGGAAGTTTTTAAGTGTCTGAATTATTTGATGAAATTGACGAAGACCTGCGCCGCGAACAGCTCAAGAAGATCTGGGACCGCTATTCGGTTCTGATCATCGCCGCCGCGGTCCTTGTCATTGCCGCGGTCGGCGGCTGGCGTGGCTATCAATATCTGCAAGCGCAGAAGGCTGCGGTCGCCGGTTCGGCGTTTGAAGCCGCGGCAAATCTGGCCGATCAGAACAAATCGGCCGAGGCCGAGGAAGCCTTCACCAGACTGGCGGCCGCCGCGCCCGCGAGCTATCGCAGCCTGTCACGGCTTCGCGCCGCCGCCGAAGCGGGCAAGCGCGATCCCAAGGCCGCCGTGAAACTCTACGACGAGATCGCGGCCGACGGCACGGTCGGCGGCAAGGAGCGCGCGCTTGCGCGCGTCCGCGCGGCGGGATTGCTGCTGGATAGCGAGACCTACAACAACATGCTGCAGCGGCTTGAGGCCGAGACGGCGCCGGAAGCCACGTTCCGCCATACCGCGCGGGAGCTGCTGGCGCTCTCCGCATGGCGTACCAACGACGTGACGGCTGCGCGGAAATGGCTCGATACGATCGGCGAGGACGGCGAGACGCCGTCAAGTTTGCGCAGCCGCGTCGAAGCCTTGCAGGCGTTATTGCCACCGGCCGCGAAGAGCTGAGCACGAAATTCGAATCCCGGTTGAGTGAGATATTGCCGATGCGCCGCTCGCAACGATTGATCGCTTCCGCTGTGCTGATCGCGCTGTGCAGCGTGCTGGCCGGCTGCGGCGGCAGCAGCCTGAGCAATTGGGATCCCTCCGACATGCTGGACTTCCTCGACACGAAGAAGAAGCTGCCGGGCAAGCGCGAGCCGGTTTTCCCCGACGGCGTTCCGGGCATCGAGCAGGGCGTGCCGAAGGAGCTCTACAAGAGCAACGTCGAGCAACAGCAACTCCAGCAGCAACAGGCCGCCGCGCCGGCCGCTGCAGCCCCGCCGCCGGAAGAATCCGGTCGGGCAGGTTCACGGGCGGCAGGGAAGCCCGATGGCGTCGACGCTTCGCCTGCCGGCGCCCAGGCCTCGCCCCCGGAAGGGGGCACCGCGGCCGTGCCGCCGGCTCCGAAGAAGCCGAAACGCCTGGTTCATCGCCGCTCCACGTCACTGCCCAAGGAGCAGCCCGCGCCGCAGGAGCCGGCCCCACCGCCACAGCAGCCGGTTCAGCAATCGCAGCCGGCGGCTGCCTCGCCATTCCCCGCACCGCTGCCGAGCGGCAGCTTCTCGCGCTGACGGCGGTTTCAGCGCCGCTGAAACGCTGCTATTGAGACGCGCCCGTTGCCGGGCAGAGAGCGCTGATGTCTTTTACCATTGCCATCATAGGCCGGCCCAACGTCGGTAAATCGACCCTGTTCAACCGCCTGGTGGGACAGAAGCTCGCGCTGGTCGATGACGAGCCTGGCGTGACCCGCGATCGCCGCGAAGGCAAAGCGCGGCTCGGCGATCTCGATTTTACGGTGATCGATACCGCCGGCCTCGACGAGGGGCCACGCGGCTCGCTGACGGCACGCATGCAGGAACAGACCGAGGCCGCGATCGCCGCCGCCGATGCCCTGATGTTCGTATTCGATGCGCGTGCGGGGTTGACGCCAACCGATCGCTCGTTCGCCGATTTCGCACGCCGCGCCAACAAGCCGGTCGTGCTCGTCGCCAACAAGAGCGAGGGAAAACACGGCGACGCCGGCGCGATGGAGTCCTACGCGCTGGGACTCGGCGATCCCATTGGCGTGTCCGCCGAACACGGCCAGGGCATGAGCGATCTTTATGACGCCTTGCGTGCGGTGATGCCGGAGCCGGCCGAAGAGGCTGAAGAGTTCGACGATGACGACATCATTGAATCCGATGAAGACGTCTCGCAGCGGCCGATCCGCGTCGCGATCGTCGGACGCCCCAATGCCGGAAAGTCGACGCTGATCAATCGCCTGCTCGGCGAGGAGCGGCTGCTCACCAGTCCCGAAGCGGGCACCACACGGGATTCCATTTCGGTCGAGTTGGACTGGAAGGGACGGGATTTTCGCATCTTCGATACAGCGGGATTGCGCCGCAGATCGCGGATCGAGGAGAAGCTGGAAAAGCTGTCGGTGGCCGATACGTTGCGCGCGGTCAGGTTCGCTGAAGTCGTCGTGCTGATGATGGACACGCAGAACAAATTCGAGGAGCAGGATCTCCGCATCGCAGACCTGATCGAGCGCGAGGGCCGGGCATTGGTGATCGCCGTCAACAAATGGGATCTGATGGATCGTGGTGCGGGCCGGATCGCCGCGTTGCGCGCGGATGCAGATCACTGGCTGCCGCAGGTCAAGGGCGCGCCGATCGTCGCGGTCTCCGGTCTGATGGGCGAGGGGATCGATCGGCTGATGACTGCGATCCAGGATGCCTACGCGGTCTGGAATCGCCGCGTTCCGACGGCGGCGCTCAATCGCTGGTTTGAACAGGCGATCGATGCGAATCCGCCGCCGGCCGTATCGGGTCGCCGGCTGAAGCTGAACTATGCGACCCAGGCCAAGGCGCGACCGCCGAGCTTCGTGGTGTTCTGTTCGCGCGCCGACGCGGTCCCGGAATCCTATCTGCGCTATCTCGTCAACAGCCTGCGCGGCTCTTTCGATCTGCCGGGGACGCCGATCCGGATCACGCTCCGGGAAAAAGCCAACCCGTTCGCCCACAAGCGCAAACGCAAGTCGTGAGTGAGAAGATATCGCGGCCCCATCATCTCGCGCCCGACGGCAGCAGCAGTCGCTCTATGAGATGGCCGTTTATGTCAGTGATTGCGAGGTGGCGGCGCGCGGTGTTCAAGCCGGCCCCGGTATTTTTCGAGCAGTTCGGCCGCGAAGTCGGTCGCTTCCCGGCGCACGGCCTCCGTCTTGTCCCTGGATAGGTGATGTTTGCTGATAAAGGTGCGCATCACGCGCTCGACAACGGCCTGCATGGCTGACTCCTGATCCGGATTGCAACGTCCCAACCGGCGGAAGGTTCCAGTCTTATGTCAGGCGATCCATCGCAACGGTTCAAAGCGCAGGCACAGGTCCGATATCAAAAGGGAAGCCGGCCGGACTTCGCTGGCCCGGCCGGCCGAGGCGTTTTTTCTTGACGAGTGGGCACTCGCTCTCCGCCAGCGGCTTCGCCGCATCTTCCGGCGAGATCGTCGCGATGGTCTTGTAATAATCCCAGCGGCTGAATGTGACGTTCGATGCGCCGGTATCGCGCGGCCATGTCTCCGATAGATCGTCGGCGAGGGCTGTTTGTGCGGCAAGGATCGACGCGGCAGGCACGAGTGCTGTCGTCACATGACGGGTCACGGCGATCTCCGGAAAGATATTGCGGCACTGAATCCAAACGCAAACGCCGCGCGTGAATTGTCTCCACGCGCAGCGTCAGCTGTCATTGTCGCGATTTAATGGTCGCCACGTCGCAGTCAGGAAGGATATTCAGCGTAGCGCGTCCGAGACCAGCTTGAACTTCTGCACCCGTTTTCCGGTGTCGACCTCGGCCGTATAGACGTTTCCGCTCTTGTCGATCGCCATGGCGTGAATCCAGTGGAATTGTCCGGCGTTGCGGCCGTTGCGGCCGAAGCTGCCGACCACCGAGCCGTCATCGCGTTTCAGAATCCGGATTTCGTTGTTTTCACCGTCGGCGCTGAGCAGATAGCTTTGCTTCGGATCGGGCCAGATCGCGACATCCCATACGGCGCCGTTACCGAGGGTGCTCTTTTCGTAGAACCACTCCTTCACGAAAGTCCCATCGGTCTTGAACACCTGGATACGATCGTTGATACGATCGCAGACATAGACGAGTCCATCCTTGCTGACTTTCACGCAATGGACCGGGTTGCCGAACTGCTGTGAAACGGCGGCCTTCGGATCGTAGGGCGCTTGCTTGTCGTCATTCGGCTTGTGACCGTAGGCGCCCCAGTAACGCTTGAAGGCGAGCGTATCCGCCTCGAACACGATGACGCGGCGATTGCCGTAGCCGTCGGCGATATAGATTTCGCGCGCGGCTTCATCGACGAAGGTTTCCGCCGGACGGCCAAGTCCGGTGGTGTCGTTGCTGCCCTTGATCGGGCCGACCGCGCCGATCTGTCCGACATATTTTCCATCGGTCGTGAATTTCAGAACCACACCGTCGGTGGCTGCGTTCCCGGTCAGCCAGACAAAGCCCTTGTCGTCGACTTCGATGCCGTGTTCGTTGCCGACCCAGGTATAGCCGTTGCCGGGGCCGCCCCACGAACGCAGTAAATTGCCGTCCGCGTCGAATTCCAGCACGGGCGGAGCGGGGATACAGCATTTCGAGCGCGGCGGCGTCAGGGCTGCGCCCTTCTCGTCGTCTGTCAGCGAGCGTGGCCGCTGGAACACCCAGATATGCCCGTCCTTGTCGGCGGTGATGCCGCCGACCTGACCAAGCACCCAGTTGTTGGGAAGAGGCTTTGGCCAGGAGGCATCGACTTCGAATTTCGGGATGTCTCCAGCACGAGCCGGAATGGTGGTGGCGATGACAGCCGTTCCAAGAACGAGGGCGAGAATACCTCCGCACGCGCGCATGCCGAGCATGGCAACCTCCCTTGTTTTTACGCGGGTTCTGTCCCGCTTGGGAGGAAGTGAATAACGCGGCCTTCGGCAAGTCAATCGAACGGGCGCGCAGCACCCATGCAGCAGCGCGTCAGGGAGCCGGTGCGCGGAAAGTCAGCAGTGTCCGGCTCTTGTAGTCGTAGAGTTTGCCGGTTTCCTGCCAGGACGGTTGGCACATCGGAATGATGAATTCCGCAACCTGTTCGGGCGTGTCGAGGGTCATGGGATCCTCGCCCGGGAATACGGTGGCGCGCATCCGGGTGCGGATCGGCCCCGGACTGAACAGGTTGACGCGCGTCGAGGTCGAGGCGGTCTCGTTCGCCCAGGTTCGCACCAGCGTATCCAGTGCGGCTTTTGAGGCGCCGTAAGGCCCGCGATAGGCGTTGGCCTTGCTCGCCGCGCCCGAGGTGACGAACACGGCGCGGCCTGCATCGGAGTGCTGCAGCAGCGGCTCCATGCAGCGGATGAGCTGGAAGTTCGCGGTGACGTTGATCGCCATCACATCCTGCCACGGCTTCAGGTCGATATGGCCGAGCGGCGAGGAGGGACCGGCGACGCCGGCGTTGCCGATCAGAATATCGAGCTTGCCGTGACGCTCGTTCAGCGCCGCGCCGAGCCGGGCGATGCCGTCGTAATCGGTGAGGTTGAGCGGCACGAGCGTTGCGCTGCCGCCATCCTTGCGGATCTCGTCGTCGAGTTCTTCGAGGCCTCCCTGCGTCCGCGCGACGGCGATCACGTGCGCGCCGGCCTTGGCAAGGGCGCGGGCGGCGGCATAGCCGATGCCGCGCGATGCGCCGGTCACGAGGGCAATGCGGGAGGCGAGAGGTTTCGTCATGGAAAGGGTGCTTTATACTGGGACCGGGAGGAGGGGAGTTTCCGAGCGTTATGCCTGAATTATCGCGCGAAGCCAAAGGACAATGGCGGCCGATGCTGGCTGCCGATCTGCCCGCTGTCCTGACCGTCGCAGGCGAGGTCCATCCGGCCTTTCCGGAGGATGCGGAGGTGTTCGCGGAACGGCTCCGGCTTTATCCGGTCGGGTGCCTCGTGTTCAGTACGGACGAAGGCGTCGCCGGCTATGTCGTCAGCCATCCGTGGCGTGCCATGGATCCGTCGGCCCTGAATTCCCGACTCGGCGAGTTACCCGGCCGGCCGGAAACCTACTACATCCACGACATTGCGTTGCTGCCCGACTTGCACGGCACCGGCGCGGCGGCGCTGGCAGTTGCGCTGCTGCTTGCGCGAGCCGGCAGGGAAAGGCTCGCCACCGCTTCGCTGGTGGCGGTCAATGACTCCGCGGGGTTTTGGGAGCGGCACGGTTTCCGCAGGATCACGTCCGATAAGGTCGTCGATGCCGGACTTGTCCGGAAGCTGCGTGGCTATAGCGACACCGCAACCTTCATGGTCCGGCGCCTGTAGGTCGTACCGCTGCAAGGCGCGTTACAGACCAGCCATCGCCTTTGGATGTCGCCCGCTCAGCTTGCTTCCGCCAGCAGCGACAACTGATGCGGCGGCGGTTCGACGTCGGTCTGATCGGTGAGGTGGGTCGGATAGGCCCCGGTAAAGCAGTGATCGGAGTATTTCGGATTTGACGGATCGCGGCCCGGTTCACCCATGGCGCGATACATGCCGTCGATGGAGAGAAAAGCCAGCGAGTCGGCCCCGATGATCTCGCGCATCTGTTCGAGGCTGTGGGTCGCGGCCAGCAGTCCGGCGCGATCCGGCAGATCGATGCCGTAATAGTCGGGATGGATGATCGGCGGCGAGGCGAGACGGAAATGCACTTCCTTGGCGCCGGCATCGCGCATCATGCGCACGATCTTTTTCGACGTGGTGCCGCGCACCAGCGAATCGTCGATCAGGATGATGCGTTTGCCTTCGATCGCCGCGCGGTTTGGCGCGTGCTTCATGCGGACGCCGAGTTCGCGAACGCTCTGGCTGGGCTGAATGAAGGTGCGTCCGACGTAGTGGTTGCGGATGATGCCGAGTTCAAACGGCACGCCGGAGAACTGGCTATAGCCGATCGCGGCGGGCACGCCTGAGTCCGGTACCGGCACGACGACATCGACATCGGCATGGCTTTCCCGGGCGAGCTGCGCGCCGAATGCTTTCCGCACTTCGTAGACCGAGCGACCGCCGACAATCGAATCCGGCCGCGAGAAATAGATGTATTCGAAAATGCAGGGCCGCGGCGGCATCGGCGGGAACGGCTTGTGAATCTCGGTCTGGACGGTCTCGTCCTTGCGGTCGAACACAATCACTTCACCGGGCTCGATGTCGCGGACATATTTTGCGCCGATGATGTCGAGCGCGCAGGTTTCGGACGCGAGAATCGGGCAGCCGTCGAGTTCGCCGAGAACGAGGGGGCGGATACCGCGCGGATCGCGCGCGCCGATCAGCTTCTTGTTGGTGAGGGACACCAGCGCATAGGCGCCCTCGATGGCGCGCAGCGCCTCGATATAGCGCTCGATGAAACGGCCGCGCTTGGATTGCGCGACCAGATGCAGGATCACTTCGGTGTCGGTGGTCGACTGCATCATCGCGCCGTGGCGTACGAGTTCGCGGCGGAGCGTCAGGCCATTGGTGAGATTGCCGTTGTGAGCGACGGCAAACCCGCCGGCATTGAGTTCGGCGAACAGCGGCTGCACGTTGCGCAGGATGGTGCCGCCTGTGGTGGAGTAACGGGTGTGGCCGACCGCGGCGGCGCCGGGGAGCCGTTCGATCACCTCGCGGCGGGAGAAGGTGTCGCCGACGAGGCCGAGGCGGCGTTCGGAGTGAAAGCGGTGGCCGTCGAATGAGACGATGCCGGCGGCTTCCTGGCCGCGATGCTGAAGGGCGTGGAGACCGAGCGCGGTGATGGCGGCGGCGTCGGGATGGCCGAAGATGCCGAACACGCCGCATTCCTCGCGAAGCGTGTCGCCGTCCAAATCGAAATCCAGATCGAGATCGGTCGTCGCGGCGTCACTGGAGGGGGTTTGCATCTCGTCCATCACGCCTCGCTTTCGGCGCCCCTATCGGGCGGCCGGTTTGCCGTCGATCAGCTTTTTGAGGCTGTCGCGGGCAGGTTTGGAATAGCCGTCGCCCGCCCCGGGGGAAGCCGGTTCCGCGTCGGTTTGTTCCTCATCGGACTTATTCTTCTTGAATTTCTTTAAGATGGTGTTTTCCGGATCGTCCGGCAAGAGCGACATCAGCCAGTCGCCGGTCGATTTCAGCACCGTCAGCGACTTCGCGCTCGATACCCAGTCCGGCCGCTGCTTGTCCGGAACCAGCCAGGTGAAGAACAGGAACGCGACCACCACGATCAGCAGGCCGCGGGCCAGTCCGAACAGGAAGCCGAGCGTACGGTCGAGCGCGCCGATCCGGGAATCCAGGATCATGTCGGAGATGCGCGTCGTGACGATCGAGACCACGATCAGCGTGCCGATGAAAACACCGCCGATCACGGCGGCGGTGGCGACGGTGTCGTTGTTGAAATAGGTTTTGGCGGTCGGCAGCAGCTTCTGGAACGAGTAGAGCGTCACCAGCGCGGCCACGCCCCACGAGGCGATCGACAGGATTTCGCGCATGAAGCCGCGGATCATCGCGAGCAGGCCGGAAATCAACATCACAGCGAGCAGAACGAGGTCGAGGATGGTTATCGGCATCGGCTGGTCAGGTCCGCTCGTCTATCTCAAAACCGCGAATCGGCATCGCTTCGCCCATTCACCTGAGGTTGATATGACACGTCCCGCAAGGCCGGAAAACCGCCCAGCGGCCTCTCACCACACCATTGTTCCCGAGCCTTAACAGTCCGTATTCAGCGCGAGGGGTGAGGGTGGCCGCTGTATAGCGGCGGCAAGCGCCGAGGTCACCCTGCTTTAGCCGTCCTGACGACGGAATCGGGCCGGTGTGGCATTTTTCTCGGGATCGGGCTTCTTGCCAGCCCGGCCCTGTCCGCGTGCGGCGATATCCGCCACCAGCGTCGTCAGTCCGGCGACGGTATTCAGTGAAAGCCCCGCGTCGCCGCCGACGTCGCCCCGGGCCGATTCCGGCAGCACCGCCCGGCCGAAACCAAGTTTTGCGGCTTCTTTCAGCCGGGCAGAGGTCTGCGCCACCGGCCGCACCGCGCCCGACAATGAAATCTCGCCGAAATAGACCGCATCGGTCGGCAGTTGGGCATTGGTCAGCGAGGAGACCAGCGCCGCCGCGGCAGCAAGGTCGGCCGCGGGCTCGTTGATGCGCAGGCCGCCCGCAACGTTGAGATAGACGTCGTGGCCCGACAGTTTGACGCCGCAATGAGCCTCGAGCACCGCCAGCACCATCGACAGCCGGCTTGGATCCCATCCGACCACGGCGCGGCGCGGCGTTCCAAGCGAGGTCGGCGCCACCAGCGCCTGCAATTCGACCAGGACGGGCCGCGTGCCCTCGATGCCGGCGAACACGGCGGTGCCCGGACTGCCGAGATCGCGCTCCGACAGGAACAGTTCCGACGGATTCGAGACCTCGCGCAGGCCGAGCCCGGTCATCTCGAACACGCCGATCTCGTCGGTCGGTCCAAAGCGGTTCTTGACGGCGCGCAAGATGCGGAACTGCTGCGAGCCTTCGCCCTCGAACGAGAGCACGGCGTCGACCATGTGCTCGACCACGCGGGGGCCGGCGATCTGGCCGTCCTTGGTGACGTGCCCGACGAGGATCAGCGCCGCGCCGGATTTTTTCGCGAAACGGATCAGCGCCTGCGCCGAGGCGCGCACCTGCGTCACCGTTCCCGGCGCGGATTCGACCGTGTCGGTCCACATGGTCTGGATCGAGTCGATCACCACGAGGCGCGGCACCGTGCCTTCCGACAGGGTCGCAACGATGTCCTCGACCGAGGTTTCGGCGGCGAGTTGCACCGGTGCATTGGCAAGGCCGAGGCGTTCGGCGCGCAGCCGGACCTGTGCCACCGCTTCTTCACCCGAAATGTAGACGGCGCGATGGCCTGCACGGGCGAGCAGGCTCGTCGCCTGCGTCAGCAGCGTCGATTTGCCGATGCCGGGATCGCCGCCGACCAGCAGCACCGAGCCGCGGACAAAGCCGCCGCCGGTGACGCGATCGAGTTCGGCCATGCCGGACGGCAGGCGCGGCGCGTCCTGCGTCTTGCCGGTCAGGGTTTCCAGGCTGAACAGCCGGCCCCTGCGTTTCGAGCGGGCACTGGCTGGCATCGTCGTCGCGCCGGTCGTGTCCTCCTCGGCGAGCGTATTCCATTCGCCGCAGGAGTCGCACTTGCCCTGCCAGCGGTTGTACGCCGCGCCGCAGTTCTGGCAGACGAAGGAGAGAACGGATTTGGCCATATCTCAGTCAGCGATCGGGTTCAGCGAGTCTCAGACATGAAGCGCATTCCATAGCATGGAAAGACCTGCCGCGAGCATGATGGCATCCATCACGACCCGGAATACGCCCGGATCGAGCTTGAGCAGAAACGGTTTTGCGATGAAGGCCCCGATCATCAGCGAGGAGCCGATGATGAGGCCCCTGAGGCCGACATCCCAGGTCAGCGCACCGAAGCGTTCGAAGGTGACGGATTTGCTGAAATAGAGCCCTAGCGAACTTGCCGCTTCCGTGGCGATAAACGCGCCTTTGGAAAGACCATAGAACATGAACAAGGGTACGCTGAGCGGCCCGGTGGAGACGACGATGCCGGTGAGAAAGCCGATCAGCGCGCCGCCAATGGCGAGATGCCACAGCGACAGCTTGAATTTGCGGCGCGCAAGCCAATGCCGGACCGGCACCATGGCGATCAGGAACAGCCCGATGCTGATGTCGACCGCTCGCGACGGCAGCACGAGCAGCGTGCGCGCGCCCAGCGCTGCCGCCGGAATTCCGGTCACCGAATAGGCCGCGCAGGCGCGCCAGTCGACCTCGCGCCACCACGCGAGGATGCGGGAGAGGTTGGCCATGACGGCCGCCACCGCCATGATCGGCACGGCCTGTTTGGGGCCGAATTCATAGACCAGTACCGGCACCAGCATGATCGACGAGCCGGTGCCGACGATGCCGCTGATGGTGCCGGCAACGAGCCCGACCGCGAGGACAAAAATATAATTCAAGGGAATGGCTCGATGATTCGCCGCTGTGACAGAGCGGCGAGTCTAGAGCCTTTCCGCTTCTGATGGAATCGGAAGCGAGGCTCTATGATTTTGATTTGACGCGTTTTCTTGACGCGAACCGGTATCCGCTTCGCTCGAAAACGCTATAGCAACTTTCAGGTGGCCGTGGCGCACTGATCGTCGCGGCAACCGGCATGAGGATCGTCGCAGTTCACGGGCTTATGTGGAGGGCTTCTCGGTTACACCGCCTTTGTAGACGCGCTGGTAGCGGCGGCCGAGGCTGGTCAGGACTTCATAGCCGATGGTTCCGAAGTGATGGGCCAGTTCGTCCACAGTGATGCCTTCGCCGATCAGCGTCACCAGATGACCGCGCCGGACTGCATTGTTCGGCAGGTCGGTGATGTCGATCGCCATCAGGTCCATGGAGATGCGGCCGGCCACCGGACAACGCTTGCCCGCGACGATGACTTCCGCGCTGCGGACGCCATCGACGCCGCCGCCAGCGCGGAAATAGCCGTCGGCGTATCCGGCCGAGACAATCGCAAGCCGGGTCGGCCGCCGCGCGGTCCACGTGGCGCCGTAGCCGACGCTTTCCCCCTTGTCGACCGAACGGGTCTGTACGATCCGCGCCTTCAATTCCACCACGGGCTGCATCGGATTGTCGGCTTCCGGTGTCGGATTGACGCCGTAAAGCGCTGCACCCGGTCGCACCAGATCGAACTGGAATTGCGGGCCGAGATAGATCCCCGACGAGTTCGACAGCGAAGCCGGAACTCCCGAGAACAGACTTGCGATGTCCCGGAAGCTGGCCACCTGTCGGGCATTGAGCGGATGATTGAGAACCTCGCCGCAGGCGAGATGGCTCATGACCAGCGTGATGCCGTGGTCGCCGGCATTGATCCTCGGGATGATGCCTTGCGCCTCGGTGATGGTGAGGCCGAGGCGGTTCATGCCGGTATCGATATGGATCGCCGCGCCGCCTGACCATCCGGTGCGTCGGCAGAACACGTCCCATTCCGCAAGTTCGTTGAGATCGCCGATGACCGGCCGGCAATTGATCTGCGCGAACGCCTCGCCGCAGTTCTGAAAGAAGCCGTCCAGCACATAGATGTCCGCGGCAGCCGCCGCCGCGCGGGCGACGCGTGCCTCGTCGAGCGTTGCGACAAAAAATGTCTTGCACCCCGCGGCGCTCAGCGCCCGCACCACCGGCTCGGCGCCGCATCCATAGGCATCGGCCTTGACCACGCCGACGCACTCGGCGGGCACCGCGGATTTCTCGAGCTTGCGCCAGTTGGCGACGATCGCATCGAGGTCGACGGTGAGAATGCCGGTGGCCGTGGCGGTTGCCGCCGCGAAAGCCGCGGCACGATTGGCTTCGGGCGACAGCAGACCGTCGCCCGATGTTGTCTTGGGATCATGAAACAAATTCATGCCGCATCGTACGCCCGGCCACGGGGCGGTTCAACTGCGCGCCGCTACAGCCGGTCGGGCAGGTGTCCGTCCTGCGCGAGATCGCTGAAGCGGGTGAACTGTCCCTCGAATTGCAATTCGACTGTGCCGGTCGGGCCGTGGCGCTGCTTGCCGATGATGACTTCCGCCTTGCCGTGCACCAGCGACATATCGAGCTGCCACTTCTCGTATTCCGGCGTTCCAATCCGTGGTTCTTTGTTCTGGAGGTAGTATTCCTCCCGGTACACGAACATCACGACGTCGGCGTCCTGTTCGATCGAACCGGATTCACGCAGGTCGGCGAGCTGCGGACGCTTGTCGTCGCGGTTTTCGACCTGCCGCGACAATTGCGACAGCGCGATGATCGGAACGTTCAATTCCTTGGCGAGCGCTTTCAGGCTGGTGGTGATCTCGGTGACTTCCTGCACGCGGTTGTCGGAACGCTTGCCGCTGCCCTGCAGAAGCTGGATGTAGTCGATGACGAGGACGTCAAGACCCTTCTGGCGTTTCAGCCGCCTTGCGCGCGCCGTCAGTTGCGAGATCGACAGGCCGCCGGTTTCGTCGACAAAGAGCGGGAGATGTTCCAGCTCGATCGTATGATCGCGGATCTTCTCGAACTCGCTTTCGGTGATGCCGCCGCGGCGAATGCTGCTCGAGGCGATGCTGGTCTGTTCGGCAAGAATACGCGTTGCGAGCTGTTCCGCCGACATTTCGCAGGAAAAGAAGCCAACGATGCCGCCGTTGACCGTTTTCATCGTACCGTCGGGCTGAAGCTCCGACTCGTGGGCTCTCGCTATGTTGTAGGCGATGTTGGTCGCAAGCGCCGTCTTGCCCATGCCCGGGCGGCCGGCGACGATAATCAGGTCGGACGATTGCAACCCGCCCATTTTCGAATCGAGGTCGCGAAGGCCGGTTGCGATGCCGGACAGCTTTCCGTCGCGGCGATAGGCGTTGGCCGCCATGTCGAGGGCGATCTTCATCGCCTGCGAAAACTTCTGGAAGCCGCCATCGTAGCGGCCGGATTCGGCGAGTTCGTACAGCTTGCGCTCGGCGTCCTCGATCTGCGCGCGCGGCGCGAAGTCGACCGGCGCGTCATAGGCGACGTTGACCATGTCTTCGCCGATATTGATCAGGTCGCGCCGCAGCGCCAGTTCATAGACGGTGCGCCCGTAATCCTGCGCGTTGATGATCGTGGTCGCTTCCGCAGCCAGCCGTGCGAGGTACTGGCCGACCGTCATGCCGCCGATGTCGGTCTCGGCGGGCAAAAAGGTTTTCAGCGTCACCGGATTCGCGATTTTACCGGCACGGATCAGGCTTCCTGCCGTCTCGTAAATGGTCTGGTGGATCGGTTCGAACCAATGTTTCGGCTCGAGAAAATCCGAGACCCGGTAGAAGGCATCGTTGTTGACCAGAATGGCGCCGAGAAGGCTCTGTTCGGCCTCGATATTATGCGGCGCCGTCCGGTAAGCCGGCGCGGCCTGATCGGGCGCAAGTTTCAGGATATTCGAATCGAAGGCAGCCATGGAGCTCGAATTTTGATCTGGATCTTGTCGGATACGGGGCAAGCATAAAGCGCCGCCGGAGCGGACGGTGAAAGCAACCCGGTCCCTTTATGCCCGATTCCCACATGGCCTTTGAATGAAACTTGAGCCGAAAGAATATCGAACTTGACGGCACGCGTGAGGTGCCGCCCGGGCCGCAACGGTTGGCAGCCGAAAAAATTGTTTTGGATCATGAACCCCGGCCGGATTTCGCCGACTCATCTTGACGTGCCGTGAGGACCGTCACATCGCGATTCCCGTCCGTCGGGAACATAACCGCCGGTGCCGGGTTGATCGGGCGACGTCCGGCGCGGGAAAGCAGGCGGCACCGGAGAGCAGGCAAAATGGCTCAGTTTCAGCAACAATGGATCGGCGGGAGTGAGACCATTTGGCTGTCGGCGCTGGTGGCGACGTTTGAACGGCTTTCCGATCCGGAGGAGCGTGCCCGGCCATGCGATCCGGCCATAGCGATGGCCGCCAAGGCTCATCTTGCGCGCCCGGCCTGTTGTCCCAACCTCTATGGATCTCATTTCAGTCTGCGAAACTGAATTGCCCCGCTGACCCGGTGCGGCTCACCTGCCTGCGATCTGGAGTCGCGGACGCTGGCCCCGCTCGGCGCTCCGCAGCTTGGCTTCGCCGCGCGGGATGTAGTCGCGGGTCATCGGCACAAGGCCCTGGCGCTTGGTGATCTGGATCTGGAAGTTCATCAGGTTTTGCTTCCGGAAAGACATTTCCGACGAGGCCAAATAAAACTCCCACATCCGGGCAAACCGCTCGTCGTAAAGCCGAATAGCCTCCTCGCGGCGCGCCATGAAGCGCTCGCGCCAGGCTTTCAGGGTTTCGGCATAGTGCAGACGCAGAATCTCGATATCGCAGACCAGAAGTCCGGCGCGCTCGATCGCCGGCAAGACTTCGGACAGGGCAGGGATGTATCCACCCGGGAAGATGTGCTTCGCGATCCATGGGTTGGTGATGCCGGGGCCTTCCGAGCGGCCGATCGAGTGCAACAGCATCACGCCGTCGGCGTCGAGCAGCTCGGCACAGCGCTTGAAAAAAGTATCGTAGTGATCGACGCCGACGTGCTCGAACATCCCCACCGATACGATGCGGTCGAACGGCCCGGGAATGTCCCGGTAGTCCTGGAGCAGAAACCTGGCCGACTGCGCCAGATTCTTTTCGGCGGCACGGGCGTTCGACACCTGAAGCTGTTCGGTCGACAGAGTGACGCCCGTGACATTGGCGCCGGCCACTTCGGCGAGATACAGGCCGAGACCGCCCCAGCCCGAACCGATGTCGAGGGTGCTGTGGCCGCGCTCGATCAGGAGCTTGGCAGCGACATGACGCTTCTTAGCGAGTTGCGCGTCGTCCAGCGTCGTCTCCGGAGTTTCGAAGTAGGCGCAACTGTATTGTTTGTCGGCGTCGAGAAACAGCGAATAGAGCCGTCCGTCGAGATCGTAATGGCGCGCAACGTTGTCTCTGGCGCGCCCGCGGGGATTGAATTGCTGGATGTTGCGGAAGAGGTAACGGAGCCACCATTGCAGCTTCGCCCACCGTGGCACCATGTCGGGCTGGTCGAGCGCGATCGCCAGGAGTCCGGCGATCGATCCCCGTTCGACGACGAGCGTGCCGTCCATGTAGGTTTCGCCGAGGGCCATTTCGGGGTCCAGCAGAAGCTGGCGCGCCGCCTCCTTCGTGGTGACCCGGATCTGGACCGGATCGCCGGTGCCGTCGCCGCAGGTGAAGGTCGTCCCGTCGGCGGTGATGACTGTGATCGAGCCTCGCCGAATAAACCGGTCAAGGAAAAACCGCAGCAAACGGTCCATCGCAACCACCCATGATCAACCAAGCCCAAATCCACCAGGCCAAGCCGACATCGCGATGATCGGCCTGCCATAAACGGGCCTGGAACCGTCCCCCAGCTCCATGGAATTCCATCATAATATCGGAGCCATCGGTTCGCCAGTGCGCAGGCCGCAATACGGATATCCGAAATCGTTCTGTTCACGCGCTTGCGTCATCTGCGTGCTTCCATTCACCGGATAATGGGCTAAAAGGTGAGCGCCGTGACCGCGGCAATTTCCGCACCCGGAGGATGGAATGTCGACCCGAGCGCTCAGTTTAGCGACGGTGATGCTTGCGATTTGCTGTTTCGGAGCGGGTTCCGTGCGGGCGCAAAATCTCGAAGCCGGCAAGACGCCCGCGCAGATATTTGCGGGGAGCTGCACCGCCTGTCACAAGGGTTCGCGGGGATTGCTGAAGACCGTCGCGCCGGGATCGCTGCCTGGCTTTCTGCGTCAGCATTATACGACCAGCCCCGACATGGCGAAGATGCTCAGCGCCTATCTGATTTCCAACGGTGCGACCGACACGCGCTATCGGGCAGAACCGCCCAGGCAGCAGCCCGGCGATCTGAAGCCGGCGCCCAGGTCGGAGCCGGAGCACGCCGAGCGCCATGGCCGCAAGCCGCCACGGGAAGCCGCGCGACCTGACGCCGATGGTGTCGCCGCTCATGATGAGCCGCATGGTGGCAAGGATCGTCATGGCAAGCGTATCGCACGACCGGGCCGGGAGAATCCGGAGACGGCCGAGCCGGGTGGGGAGCCGAAGGCCGGCGAGCACGACGGCAGGAAACAGGGCGCCAAGTCCAAAAAGCTGACCAGGCGCGGCAAGCATGGCGCGGAAGAGCCGCCGAAGGCGGACGCTGCCGGGCAGGAATCGCCGAAGGAAGCCGCAAAGCCGGAACCGGCCAAGGAAGAGCCTGCCACGGGATCGGGCAAGGCTGACGCGGCCGGGGAGGACACTCCGAAGACCGATGCGTCCAAAGCCGATGCGTCCAAGACTGAAACATCAAAGGACGCTCCCAAGGATCAAGCTGCCAAGCCTGAGGCCAAACCCGATCTGACCAAGACCGATGGTGGCAAGACCGATGGCGGCAAGACCGGCGCCGCCCCGGATGCGGCCCAGTCGGGAGCCGGCTCATCCGAGGCGGACAAAGCCGAGGGGGTCAAGTCCGAGGGCACTCCCCCGGCGCAGGCCGCGACTCCGGCCGAACCGAAGGCGGTCCCGTTGCGCGCCGATCCCGTTCCGGCGGTTACACCCGCGCCGAAGTCCGGCGAAGGGGAGGCGAAGCCGGCACCGGCCGCCAGCTCGGCGCCGGCTTCGTCCAGTCCGGCCGCGGCATCGCCATCGACCCCCGCAGAGCCGGCCAAAGTGGAGACGCCCGCAACCACGGCTGTCACGCCGCCGGCACCCGCGCCGCCGGCGCCCGCCGGGCCTCCGATTCCGCCGATTTCGAAATAGCCGCATACCGGTTGCGGCGGCGACGGTCCTGTCGTGCTCTTAAGTGCCTTCGCCGATGCCGGCCGGGCGACAGGTCGCCTGATCCGGGCAACACAAAAGCCCGGCCTGTGTCGCAGGCCGGGCTTTCGACGTCAGGCGTGAAGCCGGACTTACTTCTCGTCCGCGGCGCCTTCGGGAGCTGCGTCATCGCCGCCCTGGGCTTCCGGATCGAAGAATTCACCGGCGGCGGCGATCGCTTCCGCGGCGGCGTCACGATCTTCCTGACGGGTGCTGATGTCTTCGCCGCGCTTGATGCGCTCGGCTTCATCGGCGCTGCGGGCGACCGTCACGGTGATCGTGGTCTCGACTTCGGGATGAACGGCGACCGTAATCGTCTTGTGGCCGATCGTCTTGATCGGCGCGTCGAGCCAGACCTGCGGGCGGCTGACGGTGATGCCGTCGGCGGCAAGCGCGGTGACGATATCGCGGACCGAAACCGAGCCGAATAGCTGGCCGCTTTCGGAAGCCTGGCGGATGATGACGATGTCGCGGCCGTCGATCTTCTCGGCGATCTTGGCGGCTTCGCCCTTGGCCTTGATGTTGTTGGCCTCGAGCTCGGCTTTCATGCCGTCGTATTTGGTGCGGTTCTCGGCGGTCGCGCGCAGCGCCTTGCCGCGCTTGAGAAGGAAGTTACGGGCGAACCCGTCCTTGACCTTTACGACTTCGCCCATCTGGCCGAGCTTGGCCACGCGTTCCAGCAAAATGACTTCCATGTTCGATCTCCTTGTCCGGTTTTAAGAAAGGTTAGGTTGAGTTCACGATCGGGGTGCGAGCGGCGGCGTGTGCTGCTGCAGGTAGCGTTGGCGAAATCCGAAAACCGCATCTGCGATGCCGATGCCGATCATCGCGAGCGCCGGCCAGAGAAACACCAGCACGACGGCGTAGACGCAGCTCAGCCACAGCACGCGGCTCCGCAGCATCAGCGTGAGCGTGTGCAGGACGGCGAAGCCGACGAACGCATACGTCATCATCAGTGACGCGGTAACGATCTGGGCCAGGAGGGCGGGGAGGCCGCCGCTGAAGCAGAGCGCCAGTGCCACGGTTGCCGCAACCAGCGTCATCGGCGGGAGCGTTGTGGTCTTCATGTCGGGCCAGGATCGCCGCAGCCGGCCGGATGTGGCCGTCACCTTGGCCGCGAGCCACAGATTGAGCGTCAGTGTCGCCAGGGCGACGGTCGCTGCGGCTGCGGGCGCGACGGTCACAAATGCATCGACGATCTCGGCAGCGCGATCGCTCGATGCCCCGTCCTGAACATTGATGATGTGCAGGAGGCCGCGCCGCAACGTGCCGGCGATCGTGGCCGCGTCGGAACCGAGTGTGAGCAGCGCGGCGGCGGTGGTCAGCGCGGCGAAGCCCGCGATCCATAGGAGAATACGTCCGAGCGGATACCATTCGATCCGGGGCGGCGCGCCGTTCTCACTGGACTCGTCCGAGAGCGGACGCCCGAGCAACGTAAGATGCCCGAGCCACCATGCCGGCAGGGCGACCGTCAGCAAGAATGCGACGCCATAGGGGAGGCCGAAGATGCCGCCGAGACCGGCTCCGGCCAAAATGCCGCCGATGGCGGCGTAGGCAGGGCCCCATCCCATCGCCGCGACCATCAGCGGCAGCGGGGCGAGATAAAACAACAGCAGCGAGACGAGCGCTCCCGAAATAATCGAGGCGAACATCAGCGCCGACGCGCTGCCGGCCGCAACTGCGATGAGGAGGTTCGCGATCATCAGCTGTCCCGCTCCTTTCGAGCGGTTAGAGGTCTCTTCGACCCCAGCCATCGGCGACCGGACGATCCGGAAGCCTTATGAAAACCGGTGACCGGCGGCGCGAACGCCGCCGGTGGATCGCCAGTTAGCGAATGACGTAAGGAAGCAGGCCGAGGAAGCGCGCACGCTTCACGGCGCGGGCGAGCTCGCGCTGCTTCTTGGCGGACACCGCCGTGATGCGGCTCGGCACGATCTTGCCGCGCTCGGACACGTAACGCATCAGCAGCTTGGAATCCTTGTAGTCGATCTTCGGCGCATTCGGGCCCGTGAACGGGCAGGTCTTGCGACGGCGGAAAAACGGACGGCGCGCTCCAGCATCAGCCATGATTCTTACTCCTCAACCGCTGCTGCTTCAGCGTCTTCCCGCGGGCGGCGCGGACCGCGCTCGCCACGGAAACCACCACCCTCGCGATCGCCACGGAATCCACCGTCGCGGTCGCCGCGGAAACCACCGCCGCGATCGTCGCGTTCACGGTCGCGATCGGCCTTCCGCATCATCGCCGACGGGCCTTCCTCGTGCTCTTCGACGCGAATGGTGAGATAGCGGATGACGTCTTCGTGGATACGTTCCTGACGCTCGATTTCCGTCACGACAGCCGCGGGGCCGTCGATGTTCAGCAGCACGAAATGCGCCTTGCGGTTCTTGTTCATACGGTAGGTCAGCGAGCGCACGCCCCAGTTCTCGGTCTTCGTGATCTTGCCGCCGAGACCCTCGATCACGCCGGTGATCTGGGTGGTCAGCTCCTCAACCTGCTGGGTGCTCGCATCCTGACGCGCGAGAAAAACATGCTCATAGAGAGGCATGGACGTCCTTTCCTAAAGTTGGCGCGGAACCTGGCGGCAAGCCCTTCGAGGCCTTCGGAAAGGACTCGGGATAAGCTCAGAAGGCGGAAGCACGGGACGACGGGCCGACTGGCCCTGCCACATCAAGATCGCCTGACAGGTGAAATTGCTGAGACCGTCCGTTCAGCTCCCGGCCGGGATCCACGGATGGCGCGGGTTATACGGATTTCCCGCGCAATGGCAAGACTAACGACAGGGCCGCGTAACGGTCCGTGGGGGTAGAGCCTGACAGCTTGGCGCTCGTGGGACAGAGGCGGGCAGGCGGGGCTTTGGCGGAGGTCTATTGATCCATTTGTTTGTATGTCATACAAATATGAAGCGCCCGAAAGTAGGCGCCGCACCGTTTTTTTGCCGCCGACCGGGCCGATGAGGACAGAATGACGGGTTCAAGCGCGAGAGGCGGCCCTGGGAGCGTCAGGCACAATGTACGGGCGACCCGCACCGCGGGCCGGCAGATGCGCTCCCGCCTGCTCGACGTCGCAAGCGGGCTGTTCCGGGAGCGCGGACTGTCAGGCGCCTCGATTGCGGACATCGCTGCGGGCGCGGATGCGTTTCCAAGTCAGATTACGTATTATTTCCGCACCAAGGAGGCGCTGTTTGTCGAGGCCGCCTGCCGCGACATGCTCTATGTCGCGCGCGGCGCCGAGCAGGCCGCGCTGCGGGCCACGACCCCACGGGGCTATACGCAGGCGCTGGTCGAGACGGTGACGGCAAGCGATTCGGTGCCGTTCTTTGCCGAAGCGCTGACGCTGACCCGCCGTCGCCCCGATCTCGCGCCGCTGGTGGAGCGCACCGTCGAACGCCTGCACACGGAAGGCCTGCGGGCCTATGTCGGGCAGATTGCCCGCCATGGCTGGAAATCCCTGCGCGATCCCGACGCGACCTCGCGGCGATTCTGGGCGGTGGCGATCGGCGTCATGATCGAGGGGTTTGCGATGGGACGTTCTGCGGACGCGCTTTGTGGGGAAATGCTGCGGGTCATCGGCGATCAGGCGACGACACCGGCGCAGGGCGCGCATTTGCACGTCGTTCCCGGTTCCGGCGATGCCGCGTTGTGCCGTGAGGAGGATCCGTCATGACCGCACTCCGGATTCGCGCACGCGATCTGCTGACCGATCAGGAATTGATCGAGGTGCGGACCCGCGCGACATGGAAAGGCGTTGCGATGGTCGCCCATGCCTGGGGCCTGATCTTCGGTGCCATGGCGCTGGTCGCGATCTGGCCGAACCCGCTGACGTTCGTTCTGGCTGTCGCCATCATCGGCTCCCGGCAACTCGGACTCGCGATCCTCATGCACGACGGCGCGCATGGCGCGCTCGCTGACGGCGATCGGCTGAACATGTTTCTGAGCCAGTGGTTCTGCGCGTATCCCGTGTTCGCGGAAACCCGCGCCTATCGCCGCTATCATTTGCAACATCACGCCCACACCCAGCAGGACGACGATCCGGATTTGATATTGTCAGCACCGTTTCCCATCACGCGGCCGAGCTATCGCCGGAAATTCTGGCGCGACATCACCGGGCAAACGGCCTATCAGCAGCGCAAGGCGCAGTTGTTGAACGCACTCGGCGACCCGTCGTGGCCGTGGCCACGCCGTGCCGCGCACTTCTGGGACAAGCTGGGACCGCAGGTCGTTGTCAACGGAGTGCTCTTCGCCGGCCTCGCCATAGCCGGCGTATGGTGGGCCTATCCGTTGTTGTGGCTGTTGCCGCTGGCGACATGGATGATGGTGATCACGCGCATCCGCAATATCGCGGAACATGCGGTCGTTCCCGACAGCAACGATCCCCTGCGCAACACGCGGACCACCCGGGCGGGCTTTCTGGAGAGGCTGTTCATCGCGCCGTACTATGTGAACTACCACCTCGAGCATCACCTGCTGTTTTATGTGCCCTGCTACAACCTGCCGCGCGTGCACCGCATTCTGTCCCGCGGCCCTCATGCCGGGCGGATGGAGGTGCAGCCTGGCTACGCGGCGGTGCTGAGGCTCGCCACCGCGAAGTCCGCCGATCTCGATCGCCCCGGCGAAATCGTCAGCAATGTCAGGCGCGCCCGGGACGGCGCTCCGGTCGACGGCAATCAGACGGCGGGAGGTTTTTAGGACGGCCCGCCCGCGCGTCTTGACATCACCCGGCGCGCGGTGTCTCTCCGCCCCGGATTTCAGGGGGCGCACGCATGACAGCCGCATTCACTTTCCCGGGGCAGGGCTCCCAGACCGTTGGCATGGGCAAGGCCCTGGCGGACGCCTTTCCCGCCGCAAAAGCCGTTTTTGATGAGGTGGACTCGGCTCTCGGCGAGAAGCTGACGGCTGTTATCTGGGACGGGCCTGCCGAGACCTTGCAGCTCACGGAAAACGCCCAGCCGGCCTTGATGGCGGTGTCGATCGCCACGTTGCGCGTGCTGGAAAACGAAGCCGGCTTTTCGGTCGGGCGCGATGCCGCTTTCGTGGCCGGGCATTCGCTGGGTGAATACTCCGCGCTCGCGGCCGCCGGCAGCCTGAGCGTCAGCGATACGGCGCGGCTGCTGCGGGCGCGCGGGCTCGCGATGCAGAAGGCCGTTCCTGTCGGCGTCGGCGCGATGGCGGCGCTGCTGGGCCTCGACTACGAGACCGCGGTGGCCGTGGCCGAGGAGGCCGCACAAGGACAGGTCTGTCAGGCTGCGAATGACAACGGTGGCGGGCAGGTTGTGGTGTCCGGCGACAAGGCCGCGGTCGATCGTGCCGTCGAAATCGCCAAAACCAAGGGCGCCAAACGCGCGATGTTGCTGCCGGTGTCGGCGCCGTTTCATTGCAGGCTGATGCAGCCGGCAGCCGATGCCATGGCGAAAGCGCTGTCCGATGTGACCATCAACACGCCGGCTGCGCCGCTCGTGTCGAACGTCCTCGCGGCTCCGATCACGGACCCGACCGAGATCCGCCGCCGCCTCATTGAACAGGTCACGGGGACCGTGCGCTGGCGCGAGTCGGTCGCTTACATGGCGGATCACGGCGTGACGCGCTTTTTTGAAATCGGCGCCGGCAAGGTTTTGAGCGGTCTGGTCAAGCGCATTGCAGACGGTGCTGTCGGCGTTGCCGTCGGGGGACCGAACGATATCGCGTCAGCCAAGGAGGCGCTTGCCGCCGCAGGGTCGGCGTAAGCGAGACCAAGGGAGAAATGAGATGTTCGATTTGACCGGCAGAACGGCGCTTGTCACCGGGGCGACCGGCGGCATCGGTGGCGCCATTGCGAAGGCGTTGCACGCACAGGGCGCGACGGTGGCGATTTCCGGCACCCGGCGTGATGTGCTGGAAACACTGGCGGGCTCGCTTGGCGAGCGTGTCCATGTGCTGCCCTGCAACCTTTCAGAGACTGCCGAGGTCGAGGCGCTGGTGCCGGATGCCGAGCGGGCCATGGGACAGGTCGATATTCTCGTCGCCAACGCCGGCGTCACCCGCGACAATCTGTTCGTGCAATTGCGCGACGAGGATTGGGACGACGTCATCCGGATCAATCTGACCTCGACGTTCCGCCTGGCGCGCGCGGCGACCAAACTGATGATGCGTAAGCGGTTCGGCCGCATCATTGCGATCACCTCGGTGGTCGGTGTCACCGGCAATCCGGGGCAGGGCAACTATACTGCCTCGAAGGCCGGTCTGATCGGCATGATCAAGACGCTGGGCGCGGAATATGCCAAGCGTGGCGTTACGGCCAACTGCATCGCGCCCGGTTTTATCGCGACGCCGATGACGGACGTGCTGAACGACAAGCAGCGCGAGGCGATCTTGACGAAGATCCCGGCCGCGCGTCTCGGAGCGCCGGAGGACATCGCCTCGGCTGCGGTGTATCTCGCCTCGAACGAAGCGGCTTACGTCACCGGCCAGACGATTCATGTCAACGGCGGAATGGCAATGATTTGAGTGGCTTTTGGCCCTCCGGCGGGGCTTGTGGTCAGGGCTTTCGATGTGTGATAACCGAACCAAGAACGGGTGGGCAAAGAACGCCATTGCAGGAATTTGAAACCCTGTATATTGGCGGTGCGGAGCCTGCCGTCGTAACGCCGGGTCCGTGCCCGCAAGGCCGGGCCGGATCAGGTCTGGACGCGACTGCGACAGGGATTCACGAGTTTACGCACCACGACGGCTCGTATCGTCTTGCGATCGGGTCCAATTGAACAAGCGCGAGGTTGAATAATGAGCGAGATTGGCGAGCGGGTTAAGAAGATCGTGGTCGAACACCTCGGTGTCGAGCCCGAGAAGGTCGTCGACAATGCCAGCTTCATTGACGATCTCGGTGCGGACAGTCTCGACACCGTGGAACTCGTGATGGCCTTTGAAGAAGAGTTCGGCTGCGAGATTCCGGACGACGCCGCCGAGACGATTTTGACCGTCGGCGACGCCACGAAGTTTCTCGAGAAGAACGCGAAAAGCTGACGCCCTCGTGCGGTCTTTAACAAAGCCGGACGGGCCGTGATCGAACGGTCCCCCGGCTTTTCGTTATGACCTCGGGCAGGAGGCTGGAGTTCCGGATATGAGACGGGTTGTCGTGACGGGCCTTGGCATGGTGTCGCCGCTTGGCTGCGGCGTCGAGCCGACCTGGAAACGCATCCTCAACGGTGAAAGCGGCGCCAGGCAGATCGAGACGTTCGACGTCGCCGATTTGCCGAGCCGTATCGCCTGTGTGGTTCCGCGCGGCGACGGCAGCAACGGAACTTTCAATCCCGACCAGTGGATGGAGCCGAAGGACCAGCGCAAGGTCGACGACTTCATCATTTTTGGAATGGCGGCGGCGAAGCAGGCGCTGGACGATGCCGGCTGGCATCCGGCGACGGAAGAAGATCGCTGTGCGACCGGCACCATGATCGGGTCCGGTATCGGCGGCCTCTCCGGAATCGCCGAAACATCCATCGTTCTGAAGGAGCGGGGGCCGCGCAAGGTCTCGCCGTTCTTCATTCCGGGACGTCTTATCAACCTTGTGTCGGGCTACGTATCGATCGAGCATGGATTGAAGGGGCCTAACCACTCCGTGGTGACGGCCTGTTCGACCGGTGCGCATGCGATCGGGGATGCCAGCCGCCTGATCGCATTCGGCGACGCGGATGTCATGGTGGCCGGAGGCGCGGAGTCGCCGATCTGTCGCATCGGCATGGCCGGCTTCTGCTCGGCGCGGGCACTGTCAACCGGATTCAACGACACCCCGCAAAAGGCGTCCCGGCCTTACGACAGGGATCGCGATGGCTTCGTGATGGGCGAGGGCGCGGGCATTGTCGTGCTCGAGGAATACGAGCATGCCCGGCGCCGCGGCGCCAGGATCTATGCCGAGGTGACCGGGTACGGCCTGTCGGGCGACGCCTATCACATCACATCGCCGGCCCCCGATGGCGACGGTGCGTTCCGAAGCATGAGCGCCGCGATGAAGCGGGCTGGAATTTCCGCCTCGGATGTCGACTATATCAATGCTCACGGAACGTCGACGCTGCTCGGCGATGAAATCGAACTGGGCGCGGTCGAGCGGTTGCTCGGCAATGCGACATCGACGGTTTCGATGTCGTCGACCAAATCGTCGACGGGACATCTGCTGGGAGCTGCCGGCGCGATCGAGGCCATTTTCAGCATTCTGGCGATTCGCGACAATATCGCGCCGCCGACAATCAATCTCGATAACCCCTCGGTCGAAACTTCGATCGATCTCGTGCCGCACACGGCACGCGAGCGGGAAATCAACATCGCCCTGTCGAATTCATTCGGATTCGGTGGCACGAACGCATCCGTGATCGTGCGGCGCGTTGTCAGCTAACGCGTAGCTGGAGGGAATCCACCGTTTCGCCGCATTCGGTGCTAAATCCTACACACGGGCGTATACCATTGGCCGGGGCAGGAAATTTGCCGGCCGCGATCGAACCGACAGGACTCAGGTTGCATCGATGAGTGAGAGGCCGCCCATTTCTCCACGCAGTCCGCGCGCCGCGCTCGAGCCCGAGCAGGTGCCGCCGCCGCCGAAGCGCTCCGAACGGGCGCGCAGCCCGCTGGTGATTGCGGGTAACGCGATCATCACCGTCATATTGATCGGAATGCTCGGCGTCGGCGGGATCTATCTCTACGGCAAGCAGAAGATCGAGGCACCCGGGCCGCTGCAGGAAGACAAGATCGTCAATATTCCGTCCCGCGCCGGCATGACGGATATTGCCGACATTCTTCAGCGCGAAGGTGTCATCGACAACAACCGCTGGGCATTTATCGGCAGCGTATTCGCGCTGAAGGCACGCGCCGATCTCAAGCCCGGTGAATATTCCTTTCAGAAGAATGCCAGTCTGCGCGATGTCATCGGCACCATGGTCGAGGGCAAGGTGGTGCAGCACTCCGTGACCATTCCGGAGGGGCTGACTTCCGAGCAGATTGTAGACCGACTTTCGGAAAACGATATTTTTTCGGGGACCATTCGCGAAATTCCCCGCGAAGGCACGCTGCTTCCCGAAACCTATAAATTCCCGCGCGGAACCAAGCGCGAGCAGGTGATCCAGCGCTTGCAACAGGCCCAGAAGCGCGTCCTTGCTGAAATCTGGGAACGCCGCAATCCCGACGTGCCTGTGAAAACGCCGGAGCAACTGGTGACGCTTGCATCGATTGTCGAGAAGGAAACCGGCAAGCCGGACGAACGCAGCCGGGTTGCGGCGGTGTTCGTCAATCGTCTGAAGCAGCGAATGAAGCTGCAATCCGATCCGACGATCATTTACGGTCTGGTCGGCGGCAAGGGGACGCTCGGGCGGCCGATCAAGCGCAGCGAGATCATGCAGCCTTCGCCTTTCAACACCTATGTGGTCGAAGGATTGCCGCCGGGGCCGATCGCAAATCCCGGCCGTGCATCGCTTGAGGCTGCGGCAAATCCGGCGCGGACGCGCGACTTGTTCTTTGTCGCAGACGGTACCGGTGGTCACAGTTTCACCGAGACCTATGAACAGCATCAGAAGAATGTCGCCAGGCTTCGGTCGCTGGAAAAGCAAAACCAGAACGATGCGGTCGAGCCGGCGGACGATCCGTCGGCGCCGGATCCGGCGGCCGCGGCACCTGCCGGCGCCGATAGCGACGCCACCGGCGCCGCGCCGGCGGCGAAGCCCGTACCGAAGAAGCGGGGCCGGCCGGCCCGGCAGGGTACGGCGGAGCCGTTGCGGCACCTTGTCCAGCACTGAGATGGTTTTTCAGGCGACTGACGGATTCGGCGCGGGACGCGAATTCCACTCGCTGACAAAACGTTTTAACGTGGGGACCGTTCGTCTCCCGCGAATCCCACACCAGAACCCGGAGTAATCAACGCGATGGCGTTGTCGAGCATGACCGGCTTTGCACGAAGCCATGGCACCAGCGGACCCTATGGGTTCGAATGGGAGCTGAAATCGGTGAACGCCAAGGGGTTCGACCTTCGGATTCGGCTGCCGCCGGGCTGGGACGAGATCGAGGCAATGGTCCGCAAGCGGTCGGCCGAGGTGCTGTCCCGCGGCACGGTCTATGCCAATTTGACGGTGAAGCGGCTCAACGCGGCCTCCGTCGTACGGATCAATGAGGACGTGCTCGATTCCGTGCTGAAAGTCGCTGGCGTTCTGGCCGGCAAGATCGATGCGGTTGCGCCCAGCATTGACGGTTTGCTGTCGATCAAAGGCGTGCTTGAAGTCGTCGAGCCGGAGACAGATGAAGCCGGGGAGAAGGCCGCGAAGACTGCTGCTGCCGGGGCTTTCGAGCAGGCTTTGCGCAGTCTCGTCGACATGCGCAAGCGCGAAGGCATCGCACTCGGCCAGATCCTGTCGCAGCGAATGGATGAAATCGAAAGCCTCGCGGCAAAGGCCGAGGCCGCTCCCGGCCGCAAGCCCGAAGCGATCAAGGCGCGGCTCGCCGAGCAGATCGCGTCGCTCCTGGAAACGTCCGACCGCTTCGACCAGGACCGGCTCAGTCAGGAAGCGATCCTGATTGCCGCGAAGGCCGATATCCGGGAAGAGCTGGATCGCATCGCCTCGCATGTCTCGCAGGCGCGCGAATTGATCGGCAAAGGCGGGCCCGTCGGCCGGCGGCTCGATTTCCTCGCGCAGGAATTCAACCGGGAGGTCAATACCTGCTGTTCGAAATCGAACGACCTCGAATTGACCAATGTCGGCCTTGAGATGAAAAATGTGGTCGAACAGTTTCGCGAACAGATTCAGAATCTGGAGTGATCGATGGCGGCGGACGGTCACGGCTTTGATGGGGTTGAACGGCGCGGTCTGATGTTCGTGCTGTCGTCGCCGTCGGGCGCCGGCAAGACCACGCTGTCGCGCCTGCTGATCGAACGGGTCAAGGGGTTGAGCCTGTCGGTATCCGCGACCACGCGGCCGATGCGTCCGGGCGAGATCGACGGCCGCGATTACGCGTTCGTCGACAAGGCGGCCTTCGAGGCCATGGTCAAGCGCGACGAACTGCTGGAGTGGGCCAACGTATTCGACAACCGCTACGGCACGCCGCGCGCCCCGGTGGAGGCGGCGCTGTCGGCCGGCCGCGACGTGCTGTTCGACATCGATTGGCAAGGCACGCAGCAGTTGCGCGAGAAGGCGCGCGCCGATGTGGTCAGCGTCTTCATCCTGCCGCCGTCCGCGGCCGACCTCGAAAAACGTCTGCATACGCGCGCCCAGGATTCCGATGCCGTCATCCGCGGACGAATGGACCGCGCGACGCATGAATTGAGCCACTGGGCAGAGTACGACTACATCGTCATCAACCAGAATGTCGATGAGGCCTTCGCCGAGGTGCAGTCGATCCTGAAAGCCGAGCGGCTCAAACGCGAGCGCCGCACGGGACTGACCGCCTTCGTGCGCGAGTTGCAGCGGCAACTCGAAAAATAGTTTTCGCTACGTCGTCGCGCGGCGCGAGGCGCGCGACAGGATTTCCAGGATATCGCGAGACTGCGCTTCGATCTCGCGGCGCTTGCGAAGTACGTCGGTGTCGGATGTCGGCGCCCCATCCATATCCCGCGGCTGCCATGGCGGAGGCTGGCTTGCGCCGTCCGTATCCCAGATCGAATCGGGGCGGCGGTGAATGCGGCTGAACCGGATCAGGCTTCCGAATTTCACAACCGCAAATCCGAGACATCCGGCAAGCGCCAGCGCACCGGCAAGCCCGCCGAGCAGCATCGGCATCGAATACGACGAGGCCTGCGGCGGCGGCGGCGCGCTGACGACGCGTACGGCGGGGCCGGGCTCGGTGCGCTCGCCCAGCAATTGTGAAGCCGGCTTGGCCGCGACCGGAGGTGCAGTCTGCGGCTGTGCCAGGGCGGTCGCGGGATCGGGCCAGCGTGTAGCGACGGGCGATGCGGATGGGGGCATGCCTTGCGTCGCGCCGGTTGAAGAAGCCGGGGGTTGCGCCGGCGTGGCGCTCGCGATCGCTTGATTGCCGGTCCCCGCAACGCCAGTGATTTCCGCGCGGGCATCGGCGACGGACGGCTGCAAGAGTGTTGCCTTGGAGGTCGGGGCAGGTCTGTCCGGCGCTACAGCGGGCGAGGACGATTTTGCGCCGGCCGCGTTTGCGGTCTTGCCGCTTTCGTCACGAAGGTACCAGCAATGCCGTTTTGTTCCCGCCTCGATGCGATAGTGCCAATGACCTCCGCGTGGCGTTGTGGCTTTCGGTCCCGGCAGGCAGGTGTCGCCGGCACGAGCCGGGCTTTGCGCCGCCGCTACAAATGCACCGCCCGCGAATGAAGCGGCCAGAATGGCTGAAAGAAATTTCCCCGCACGATCAGACATTATCTATCCCCGACGCTGACAAGGTGAACGCAACGATGTCGCCGGCTAAATTGTCAGGGGAGATTTGGGTCTCAATGCGCCGCAAATCCGGAAGGGCTGGGGCTTATTTGAGGCTGTGGCACACGTGTACGAATGTCACCGTGCACCTTGGTCGCGGCGTCGATCTGTTGTCGGTTGGACGATAACGGCGGCAGGTTGCGACGGCTGACAATCTGAAACGACTATTGTTAACAGATGGGGGATTTCCTGGGATCGGGCGTCGCGGCGAGCAGCCGTCGAGGATGCGCGGAGCTGCGCGATATTCCGATAAGCTGAATTGCCGACCACCAGCGCCACGCGTTTTTCCGCCGCGGCCGGATCGGAAAAGCGACCGTCAGCAGGCACATCGAGCCGAGGCCGACAAAGCGGCTGCCGTCGATAGAAAGCCGGCGCGTCCCCGGCGCATCCTGCCCCAATGCATAAAATATGCGGGGGACTGTGACAGCCGCCGCCGATGGGGAAAAGCCTGTCGATACGCGACAGAGTTGCGCCGGGGGCCGTTGCGGCCTCCCGGCGAAGGAGGGTCAGTTCTTGAACATGATGCGGCCGACCACCTTGCCGGCCCGCAACTGCTCGATCCATTTCTGCGCGTCGCCCATCGGTTCTTCCGTCATCGGCGTGGGCTTGATCTTGCCGGCCCGCGCCAGCGCCATCAGTTCCTGCGCTTCCGCGAGCGTGCCGACCATGAAGCCTTCGATGGTCATGCGCTTGTAGATCCACTGGACCATCGGCAGATTGAAGTTGCCGCCCATCAGGCCCGAGACCACGATCTTGCCGCCGCGGGCGACGGTCGAGACCGCAAAATTCATCGACTTCTCGTTGCCGGCGAAATCGACGATCGCATCGAACCCGCCGTCGTTTTCCCTGACGATGCGCTTGACGATATCGGCTTCCGACGGATCGTAGGCGACCGCTGCGCCATTCTTGAGCGCCGTCTCCCGTGCGGCCGGACTCAAATCCGCGACCGAGACATTTTGTTTGAACATCGCCTGAGCGAACGCCAAGCCCATCATTCCGACGCCGCCCAGCCCGATCAGCAGGATGTTGCGTTGCCGTGGCCGGTCGACCAGGCGCTTCAGCGCACCATAGGCGGTGACGCCGGAGCACATCAGGGTCGCGGCCATATTCACCGGCAGGGGATCGTAGTCGAGCAGATATTTTGCGTCAGGCACGAGCACATGGGTCGCAAAGCCGCCGTCGATCGAAACACCGAGAAAACGGTTTCTGGCGCAGAGATTTTCGTCGCCCGCCAGACAGTCGCGGCATTGACCGCAACCGATCCACGGAAATACCGCTTTCTTCTGTCCCACAAGATCCTTTGAGGCATCCGGGCCGACCTCGTCGACGACGCCGGCGATCTCGTGCCCAAGGGTGAAAGGCAGCGTCATGCCGCGTGTGGTGTCGAGCCGCTTGCCGTTGCCGAGATCGGCGTAGCCGTCCTGAATATGCAGGTCGGAGTGGCACAGCCCGCAGCGTTCGATGCGTACCAGAACCTCGCGGCCCTGCGGCCTGGGTGTATCGACAATCGTCTCGCATAACGGAGCATCGAACTTGACGAGCGATTGGCGTTTCATCAGCCCCATGATAGGCCCTCCTTTACAATCAGAAACAGTGCGTAGCTGTTCTGATCTGGAATATCACGTAGTTTCTTGCGATGGTTCAGGCTCATCGCGCCGGGCAGGGAGTCAACGTTGGCGACGATAGCCCCACGCGGCCGGCTTGCCGCGCTCTGGAACGGCCGCCTGGTGCGAGCGGGCGCCGATTTCGTGCGGCGGAATAGCGGTGGTGAGCTGCTTTGCGTTGCGCTGGCGGCCCATGCTGTCCTGTGGATGCTGTATTTCTCGATCGCGAATGCGACCGGAGATATTCACTATGACCTCAGCGAGGCGTCGGTCTGGGCGCGGACGCTTGCGTTCGGTTACAAGCATCCTCCGATGACGGCGTGGATTTTCCATGCCTGGTTCGCGGTATTTCCGCGCACCGACTGGGCGGCCTATCTCCTCGCGGTTGCCAACGTGACCGCGGCACTGGCGGTAACCTGGGTGCTCGCGCGGGATTATCTCGACAAGGAGCGCGCGCTTGTCGGTGTGACGGCCCTGATCCTCGTTCCGTTTTATACATTTCTGGCGTCGCGCTTCAATGCCAATACGGTGATGATGCCGTTTTGGGCGGCGACCGTGCTGTTCTATCTCCGTGCGCGCCGCGATATCCGATGGACCGACGCCGTCCTTGCGGGCGTGTTCGCGGGCCTGACGTTCCTGGGGAAATACTGGGGCGTCTATCTGATCGCGGGCATCGCCGCCGCGTCGCTGGCGGGCAAGGATGTCGGGCGTTTCTGGCGGTCCGGCGGGCCATTCCTGATGGCCGCGTCCACCCTTGCCGTACTCGCCCCGCATATCCACTGGCTGCTTACCGAACACGATCACGCCACGGAAAATTTCATGGCGACGAGCGTGATGGTTTCGGCGTCGTTTCCGTCCGCGCTGAAGACCTCGGTAGTCTATCTCGGTGGCGTCATCGGCTATATCGCGATGCCTCTCGTTTTCTTCGTCATGCTGAAGCCGGATCGCGCGGCTTGGCGAGAGACGCTCTGGCCGGCCGATCCCTGGCGCCGTCAGGCGTTCCTGCTGCTTGTTGTCCCGCTGGTGCTGCCGGCCGTTGTCGATCTCGCGTGGCCTCATCGCCTGACACCCGTGTGGGCATTTCCGGACTGGGCCCTGTTACCGGTTGTCCTGTTCGGTGCGCCAGGGCTCAACGTAACGGCCGTCGCCGCCTCGCGGGCCTGCCTGACGGCGCTCGCGGTATCGCTGGCGGCGGTCATGGTTTCGCCGCTCGTCGCGCGTGCGCATCCCAACCCGGATCGAACCGCGGATAGTACGCACTATCGGCAAATCGCCGCGGAAATCGCGCATCTCGCCAATTCGCCCACGGTGTCGATCGGGGGCAGCAGCGAGATCGTCCAGGGATTGTTTTACTATCTTCCGGCAGCACGGCCGATGGAAGACCTGCGGTCGCATGAAGGAAAATCGAGTGCTCCGCTCGCGGCGCGGGTGATGGTTTGCGTTGAAAGCGACGCCGCCTGTCGCGCCGCCGCGGCTTCATTTGCCGGAAATTCCGGCAGCGTGTCGGACGTTACGCTTGCCAGGACATTTCTCGGCTTTTCATCGCCGCCGCGGACGTATCGCATCGTGGTCGCGCGCGGGCCGGCCAGTCCCTAACGCGCGCCGGCATGGTCCGTGCGCAGCGCCGCGAGTTCGCGTGCCATGGCAACAAAGCCGGATATCGGAACGGTTTCGGCGCGCCGCGTCGGATCGATTCCGGCCGCCGCCGTCAGCAGGGCGGGATCGACGGAGAGCGATTTCAGGCTCTGCCGCAGCATCTTCCGGCGCTGGCCGAACGCCGCGGCGGCAACCTGTTCGAGCATGCGGCGGTCGCAGGGATCGGGGTTGTCACGGGGGACCAGCCGCACGACCGAGGATGTAACCTTGGGCTGCGGGACGAAGGCGGCGGGCGAAATGTCGAACAGGATCTTGGTTTCCGTACGCCAGTTCGAGAGCACACCGAGGCGGCCGTAAGCCTCCTCGTTCTCGTGGGCAACGATCCGCTCGGCGACCTCGCGCTGGAACATCAGCACCATGACGTCATACCAGGCTGGCCATGGCTCGATGCTCAGCCAGTCGATCAGGAGAGCGGTCGCGATGTTGTAGGGCAGGTTGGCGACGATCTTCGCCCGCGCGGAACCGAGCAGGGGACGGGGATCGAACTGCGTCGCGTCCGCGTTGACGATCGTGAGGCGGCCCGGATAGCGATGCGAGATTTCTTCCAGCGGGCCGAGGGCGCGCTCGTCACGCTCGATGGCGATGACCTGTTTTGCACCCATGGCGAGCAGCGCGCGAGTCAACCCGCCGGGACCCGGCCCGACCTCGATGACAACGGCATCTTCGAGCGGCCCGGCGGCCCGTGCGATCCGCGCAGTCAGATTAAGGTCGAGCAGAAAGTTCTGTCCGAGCGATTTGCGCGCCGACAGCGCATGACGCTTGATGACGTCGCGTAGCGGGGGCAGGTCGTCGATCGCGCTCATGCCGATTGCGAGGTTGTCGCCAACTGCGCGGCCAGGCGGAGCGCGGCAATCAGACTCGATGGATTGGCGCGCCCGGTGCCGGCGATGTCGAATGCGGTGCCGTGATCCGGTGACGTCCGGATGAACGGCAATCCCAGCGTGACGTTCACCGCGCGATCGAAGGCGAGGGTCTTGACCGGAATCAGCGCCTGATCGTGATACATGCAGATCGCGCAGTCATAAGTCCGGCGCGCGGCCTCGTGGAACATGGTGTCGGCGGGGAGCGGCCCCCTGATGTCGATTCCTTCGCCGCGCAGCGTTGCGATCGCCGGCGCGACGATCGTCATATCCTCGGTGCCGAGCGAACCGTCCTCGCCCGCGTGCGGATTCAATCCGGACACCGCCATGCGTGGTTGCGCGATGCCGAAGCGCGCACGCAGATCGGCAACGACGATACGTACCGTGTCCACGATCATCTTGCTCGACAAGGTCGCGATTGCATCGCGCAGGGGCAGGTGAATGGTGACGGGCACCACGGCAAGATCCGATGACCACAGCAGCATCACCGGCTGCGGCGGCTTGCCGTTCACCGCGGCCAGCTCGGCGAGGAATTCCGTGTGGCCGGGATGAGCGAAGCCCGCGCGGTAAAGCACGCTCTTTGCAATCGGGTTGGTTACGACCGCCGCGGCCCGTCCGGCAACGACATCGCCGACCGCCCGGCGAATGGAGCCGATTGCCGCGGCGGCGCTGTTGTCGTCGGGATGACCGGGACGCGCGGTGGCGGGATGGCCCGAGGCCGCGACAGGAAGCGCGTCGGCAAATACACTGGCCACATCGCCCGGGCCAGTATCCGCCAAGGGAAGATCGACGCCGAGCAGCCGGGCGCGCGCTGCGACGAAGGCGCGATCGCCGATAATATAAAAGGCCGGAACGGCTTCGCTCTTGCGCCGCAGCCACGCGGCAATCGCGATATCCGGTCCGATGCCGGCCGGCTCGCCCAGGGTCAGTGCAACAGGCTTTGCCACGTGGTCGCTCCAAGGCGGTCGCAAATCATGCCCACGCCGCCGCTCACGACGTCCGCCGCGCCTTGATCGAACGGGCGCCGACGATCTTCATTCTATTCGTCCTTCTTGGCGCCTTGGTGATATTCGATCATCGCGGATTTTCGAATCTCTTCGAGATACGCCCTGGATCTCTTTTCGTACTTTTCGGTGTACATCTTTTCGCGGATTTCCTTTTTCTTGGGCGTATCCACGCTTGTCGCTTTCTTCCCGCACACGGCGACCATTTCCACGCCGCTGCGCGTCATTTCCGGCGGCGTGAGGTGACCGATCGGCGTCTTGTCGAGCAAGTCCCGGAGCGGGGGCGGCAAGTCGGCCGACGTCTTGACCACGGTATCGCGTATCGTGGCGTTCGGCATCGATTTAAAGAGCGCCGCCGCCTCCTCGCACGACTGCACGCGTTCCCGTAGCGAATCCGCTTCCTTGCGCCGAGCTTCGATGACCGAGGGGGCTGCACCGCGCGGAACGATCAACACCACCGGACGCATCCGGTATTCAAAGCCTTCCGTCCTCGATTGATCTTCGCCGCTGTTCTTGAGCGCCTGATTGACGTCCCGATCGTTGACCAGAAGGCTGTCCTTGAAGCGGCCGCGTACAAGGCTGCCCCAGACAAGATCGGTCCTTAAACGGGCCTTGATGGTGTCGGGCCGGACCCCCTGGCTGGCCAGCGATTTGGTCAGTTGGTCGGGCGACATGCGCATGCGCGCGCCCATATTGGCATAGGCCTGGTCGATATCCGATGCCGACGGGTTCACGCCGTATTTCTTGGCTTCCTTGATCTTCACCTTCTCATCGATCAGTTCGTCGATCACCTGCTGCCGCGATGGCGTCTTATGGGTGGATATCTGAATGAGCCTGCTGCGCTGCGCGATGTCGAAAGTCGTGATGGGCTCGCCGTTGACCATGACGGCGACAGCCTGGGCCAGCAGCGGCGAGGTCGAACTGGCGAGCAGGACGGTTGCGAACACGGCAAGGCGCAAAAACGGTGGGGTCAACAGGTTCGTTTTCATGTCGGTGTTGTCAGCCTGGTCTCTCGTCAGCGAGGTCGGGAGCGCATCGGGCAGCATAACCTGCTGCGCGAAAAGCCGCGCTTGCGAAATTTAATAGACTCCGCCGGAGCCGCCGCCACCGCGGGTCTGGCCCAGGGTCCGCAGGCCAAGCTGAAGCATGACAGCGTGGCTAAGTCTGGGCGGCGCCGTTCCTGCGGAGTAGCTATAGTACGTCATGTAGTTGAGGCCGAGGACGAAACAGTCGTCGACGTAGCCCGCGCCGATTGAATACTGGTTGATCTGGTTGGCCTCCAGGTCGTAGCGCGCCGCGCCCTGTACGACCCAGTTCGATGCGAGCTTGAAGGAACCGGTGCCCAGAATGCCCCGGCGCCGTGTCAGGTATCCGAGGTCCGGCTGTGCCGCATAGTCGCCGTAGAGGATACTCGCCGACCAGCGGTTGAAGCTGGCGCGGCCTTCGGCCTCGAAGCGCTGCACGTTCAGGGTCGTCTCGTCGAAGCGCGCGCGCGTGCTGAACGTGAAGATGCGGTTGGGCGAATAGTTCAGGCTGGCGACGTAGTCGGATTGCGCGCGCTGCAGACCTGAATCGACGCCGGTGTTGGTGAGATCCGCGACGGCGAACGAGTTCAGGCCGAACAGTTGATAGGACTGGCCGAACAGGAAGTTGATCGAGCCGCCCTGATCGAACTGGGTTGTCGCCTGCACGCCGACATTGGCGCGGCCGCCGCCTTCAACGCGGTCGTATCCGGAAAATTTGTCGACGCTGAAGAGGTTGCTGGCGTCGAACACCAGACTTTGCGCGTCCTCGTTCGGCAGTCTGCCTGCATAGGTCTCGTTCGGCCGGATGATGACCTGCGCGATCGGCTCGATCGTGGTGGTGCCCCACGGTTGAACGTTGATGAAGGGATAGCGATATTCGAGGCCCACGGTCGGCATCAGGCGGACGGTGCTTGTGTTGCCGGGCTGGATGAAATTGGCGACGCCTTGCTGGTTCGAAATATCGGCGTTGATCGCATCGGCGCGCAACGAAGCGAACGGCGTCCAGACTTCACCGGCGGAGTCGGTGAACGACTTGCGCCATTGCACCTCGGCGGTCAGGCGGGTGTAGGTGCCGGGAACGCCGCGCAGCAGGCAATTGTTCGGAGTCCGCGCCATCGGGTCGGCCGAAGTGGGGGTGCACAGGAAAGAGCTGTTCGCGAGCGTCGAGATCGGGTCGAACTGTGCCTGATCGCGCGTGAGGTTGGTGAAGTTGAACTTGTAGCTGAACTCGCCGCCCAGGATGTTATGATTGATGACGTTGTTGTAATCGATGACCGGCGCAACGACCGGAACCTGGCTCTGGTTACCCGAGAAGCTGAGATAATAGATCGTGCGCGCATCGAAATAGCTGCGGTTGCCGACGCCCGTGAGATAGAGCTGCGAGATGGCTTCGGTCGGCAGGCTCAGGAACGATTGCAGCGGATCCTTGTATTGCGAGAGCCGGTAGTCCGAGAAGAAATAGTAATCGCTCAGCAGAACGCCGTCCCAGCCCCAGACCCATTTGTCGTTCAGCGCGAACTGACCTTTGGTGTCGATCCCGCCGCGGAACTGACGATCGCCCGGCAATCCGGCATAGGCCTTCTGGTCGAGTTGATCGATCCCATAGGCACGGATCTGGTAGGCGCCATCCATAAGACGCTGCCGGAATTCGCCCTGCATCAGCACGCCCTGCCGCGTGGTGAAGCGCGGTGACACCGTCAGGTCGTAATTCGGTGCGAGCGCGAAGTAGTAGGGAACCTCGACACCGACGCCGAAACCGTCGACCGACGTGAAGTACGGCATCAGGAAGCCGCTCTTGCGCTTCACGGTCGGGTCGGGCGTTGAGAAGAACGGCATATAGGCCATCGGTACGCCGTAAAATTCCAGCCGGGCGTCCTCGAAGTACAGCATCTTCTCGGTTTGATCGTGAATGATGCGGGCGCCCTTGACCTGCCACAGCGGCGGTTTCTTCGGATCGTCCTTGCAGGGCGCGCAGGCGGTGTACACGCCGTTCTCGAAGACGGTGTAATTGCCCTTGGTCCGGTCGGCGCGGGTCGCGGCCATACGCGTCGCGTCCGCGGTGTCGACCCTCAACGAATCCACAAACCCGTCGCGATAGTCGTCACTCAGATCCAGGAGGTTGGCGTAGGTGATCTTGCCTTCGGCATCCGTCATCCGGATGTTGCCTTCGGCGTGCAGACGCTTGGTCTTCTGATCGTAGATGACCCTGTCCGCTTCGACGGTGGTCCCGTTGTAGAACATCTGCACGTTACCGACCGCCGACACGCGCGAGTTGTTGTAGTCGTAGTCGACCTCGTTGGCCTGAACGAGCATCTGCCCGTTGTTCTGAGGCGGTGGCGTCCGTTTGGGCGGCTTCGGGGGGCGATGGTTGAAGGTGAAGCTCTGGGCGGCGGCCGGACCCACGGTGACAACGTCCAGCGCGGCGAGAGCGACCAGGCTGAGAACGGCGGCCGTCAGGGAGGTCAGAATCGCAGGCATGGCGATCCGACGGCGGCGCAGGGGGGGGCGCCGCTCGCAAGCAGACGAGCTTCTACGGAGGGCGGCGATTGCAGCCACTACCCGTCCTCCTGGTACAGCAAGGCCAAAAAGCCGGTGAGGCCGCCCACACAGACGGGCAGCCACGCCGCAGCGATTGGATTCATCAACTCAGCCTTGCTCAAATCCTCGGTTACCTTGGAGAGGACATAGAGCAGAAAGCCCGATCCCACGCCACTCAAAACCATCTTTTGCACGCCGCCGAAACGGAAGAACCGGAGGCTGACCGAGGCCGCCAGCATCACCATTGCAACCAGCAAAAACGGCTGTGCGATGAGCTTGTGGTATTGCAGCCGGTAGCCCGCTGTGGCGACGCCGGAACTCTCCGACGACCGGATATAGCTCGGGAGTTGCCAAAATGACACAGTTTCCGGGGTGGAAAAACTGTTCCGCACCTGGGCCAGCGTCAGGCTGGTCGGGAGGACGAAGGTTTCCTGCTCGACCGGAGGGCTGTCGAGGGTGAACCGGCGAACGCCGCTGAACAGCCAGTGGCCGTTCTCCAGAACGGCCTCGCGGGCCTCGATTCGCTCCTTGAACTGGGATTTGGGATCGAATCGGAACACCGTCAGGCCGGTCAGGCGGCCGCCCTGCTGTTCGCTCCGCGCCGCGTTGATAATGGCCTGGCCTTCGCTCGTGACCTGATTGATCCAGAAGCCCGAGGCGTCCTGCAAGCCGCCGCCGGGCGCGCTGCCGAACAGTTCCGCCTCCATCCGCTTGGACAGCTCACGCAGGTTGGCGGACATCGGATTGTACATGGTGGTCGCGAGCATGCCGAGCACCAGCGCCGCTCCGAGGGCGGGCGAAATGAATTGCCATGCCGAAACCCCTGCCGCGCGCGCGACCACGAGTTCGAGCCGCCGCGACAATGCGAGGTAACAGGTCATGGCGCCGATCAGGATGCAGAACGGCGTCATTTTCTCGAGCAGTTGCGGCACCCTGAAAAGCGATGTTTCCGCAACCATGATCGCGGATGCCGATGCCAGTCCGGACGTTCTCCGGACCATTTCGATGTAGTCGACGAGAACCAGCAGCAGGAAGATGCTGGCGAACACCCCGATCGCCGCCACCACGAAACGGCCGGCGAAATAACGGCCGAGTGTATTGGTCAACATGCTCATGCGGTGGCCGGCCTCCCGAGCAGGCGGAGGAGGCGCGCGTTCGACCTGTTGATCGCTTCCATCAGCGCCGTGGGCGGCTCGACGACGATTCCGGCAACGATCAGCCAGAGGCTGCCGCCGATCGATGCGAACAACAGCAGATATTGCAGAAGAGGGGCCATGGGCGACTTCACGGTCATGACCGACAGTGCGAAGCCCGCCATGCGCAGCCCGAACACCGCGGCAATCGAGGCCCCGATTGAAAAGTTGCGGCTCTGTCGCGTCGTGCGCGGCGTTCCGAGGAATGCAAAGGTCAACGCTGCGAAAGCAAACGGATAGATCGGCGCCATGAAGCGATCGTGCAACTCGGCACGGAACTGGCCGGGCAACTGTCGAACCAGCGGATCGTCAGGCGCGGGATCGATCAGCTCCCAGAGATAGCGCTCTCTGATGCCATAGACGACATCGTGTCCCTGTTTCGAGAATTTCGACATGTCGAATGCATAGCGGCCGAACGCCACCATGGCGGGCTCGCGCTTGCCGGCTTCGAAGCGCTCGAGGTTTCCGTCTTCCAGGATCAGGAACGACCCGCTGCCGTTTTTCACCACGGTTCCGTGGTCGGCGATGATGCTGACCCGCTCCTTTGGATCGCGGCGATCGTCAATGAAGATTCCGACGAGCAGGCCGCCCGGCTGGCGTTCCCGGACCCGAATCGTCAGGTTCGGGTCGAGTTGGGCAAACCGGCCGGGCTGAAGGATGTTGGCCAGCACGTCGGCGGTGATTTCGGCGTCCCATCGCTTCAGCCGGCGCATGCCGTCGGGTGCAAGATAGGCCGCAATGAATGCCACCAGCAGAGCCACGACCACGGTGGCATAGACGAACGGCCGGAACAGCCGGAAAGGCGACAGGCCCGCGGCATTCATGACGATGATTTCGGAATCGGTCGCGAGCTTGTTGAGCGTGTGGGAAATCGCGATCATCAGTGCGATCGGCGAAATGATCAGCACCAGCACCGGGATGGCAAGGCCGGTGATCCCCAGGAACGTCAGAATGGTCTGACCCTGGCTGGTCATCAGATCGATGCCGCGCAACGCCTGCGTGATCCAGATCACCCCTGTCAGGCTGACCAGAACCACCGCAAACGACGCCAGCGTCGTCCGGACAATATACCTGTCGATCGACCCCATCGGTCTGAACGATCCCCATCCGCCGGGCCGAAACGACCGCGCGATACCAGATCCCGAACAGGGATTCCCCGAGGCACCGCGAACGTTTTCGCCCGGTTTACTCTCTCACTACCATCCCTTTGATCCGTCAACAAAATGGCCGAGCCGTGACGCCTTTTAATTATGGTTAACATTTCGGGATATGTGGCCCGGCAGTCACGCCCGCGGTGCTGTCATGCGGTCCGAATCGGGTTTCGGGCGACCATGCCTGATGTGAACGCGCGGACCTTGGCAGCATCGCCTTTGGCAGGCCATAGTCGCGCCACGTCACGCGCCAGCCCGCTACTGATGCTGCGCCGCCCCTGATTCTGGAGGATTTGCTGATGCCCGACGCCGTCAAGGTCGGCTTTGTTCCGTTTTCGACCGCGCCCCGCGGGATACTCGTTGTGTTTTGCGACGATGCGCTGAAATTTGGCCGCACTGCGAGCAAGGCGCTCGGCGCTGCCGCCGGAATCGTCAAACGCGCCGCGGCCGCAAGTCGGTTCAAGGGCAAGAGCGCCGCGACGCTCGATATCCTCGCGCCCGAAGGGCTCAAGGTGGATCGTCTGGTCGTCATCGGAACCGGCAAGCCGTCGGCTCTCAAGGACAGCGATTTTCTCAAATTCGGCGGCATTCTTTCCGGCAAGATTCGCGGCGACAACCAGACCGTGACGGTGATCGCGGAACTGCCGTCGGCCACGATGAGTCCCGATCAATCGGCGTCGCTGGCGGCGGGCATCCGGCTGCGCGCCTATACGTTCGATCGCTACAAGACCAAAAAGAAGGACGACGACGTCACGTCGCGCGCTGACATATCGATCGCGGTCGGCGATGTCGCCGCCGCCAAGGCCGCGTTCTCGCCGGACAACCATATCGTCGATGGTGTCATCATCGCGCGCGATCTCGTGAACGAGCCCCCCAACGTACTTTATCCGGAAGAATTCGCGCGGCGTGCCAGCCGGCTGCGCAAGGTTGGTGTCGATATCGACATTCTCGACGTCAAGGCCATGACGAAACTCGGCATGGGCGCGTTGCTGGGTGTCGGGCAGGGGTCCGCGCGGCCCAGCCGGACGGTCATCATGCGCTGGAACGGCGGCAAGAAAGGCGAGCCGCCGGTTGCATTCGTCGGGAAGGGCGTCTGCTTCGATACCGGCGGCATTTCGATCAAGTCCGCCGGCGGCATGGAGGAGATGAAGGGCGATATGGGCGGGGCGGCCTGCGTGGTCGGATTGATGCACGCGCTCGCCGCCCGCAAGGCAAAGGTCAACGCGGTCGGCGCGATCGGACTTGTCGAGAACATGCCCGACGGCAACGCGCAACGGCCGGGCGATATCGTGACGTCGATGTCAGGGCAGACCATCGAGATCATCAACACCGACGCCGAAGGCCGGCTCGTTCTCGCGGACCTGCTCTGGTACGTGGGACAAAAGTTCAAGCCGAAGTTCATGGTTGACCTGGCGACTCTGACCGGCGCGATCATGGTCGCGCTTGGCACCGAGCATGCCGGCCTGTTTTCCAACAACGATCAGTTGTCGGAACGTCTGGCCAAGGTCGGCTCCGAGACCGGAGAGCGCGTCTGGCGCATGCCGCTCGGGTCCGAATACGACAAGCTGATCGACTCGCAATTCGCCGACATGAAGAACACGGGCGGCCGTTACGGCGGCTCGATCACGGCGGCGCAATTCCTGCAACGTTTTGTCGACGACACCCCCTGGGCGCATCTCGATATCGCGGGAACGGCGATGGGCGCACCGAAAACCGACATCAACCAGAGTTGGGGATCGGGCTTCGGCGTTCGCCTGCTCGACCGGCTGGTCGCCGAATATTACGAAACGCGGCGATGACGGAAGTCCTGTTCTATCATTTGCAGAACATGTCGCTCGAAAACGTTCTGCCGCCGCTGCTCGAAAAAACCTTCGAACGCGGCTGGCGGGCCGTCGTGCACACGACGTCGGAGGAGCGCGCCGACGCATTGGACGCGCATCTCTGGTCTTATCGGGATGATTCATTTCTGCCGCACGCAACGTGGCGGATCGAGGATGCGAGCGAGCAACCCATCGTGTTGACGACCGGAGACGGCAATCCCAACCGGGCGACCGTGAGATTTCTGATCGACAACGCGCCGCTTCCCGAGGACTCGCAGTCCTATGAGCGGCTCGTGCTTGTTTTCAACGGCGACGACGATGTCGCGCTCGACGCCGCGCGGGCCGCCTGGGCCGATTGCAGGTCGCGGGGGTTCGAGGTGACATACTGGCAGACCGACGAGCGGGGCCGCTGGCAGCGCCGTCAGTAGCGATATCTTGCAATTAATGATATTTAGGGCTTTCTGGTCCGAATTCGTGGTTAGCCATGGTCGTGCCGTAAATTGGTGTTGGTTCGGCCCCTTACGATCGCTTGGGAACAGAATTCATCGTGAGACAGGTCAAATCTCATCGGCGTGCGTTGCTGCTGCTGCTTTGGGTCGCGCCCATCTTGTCGGGCTGCGGCAGCGCTTCCGATATGTTGTCGTCCGATCTGCTGTCCAAGGATGCGGACTGGTTTTCGCGATCGGGCAGGCTGTTCATCCGGAACGTTTCGATTGAAACGCCGCCCCTGACCCCCGACAAGCCGGTGACGCCTGACGATCTCATCAGCGCCGACGGCCTTTGTCCGGGCATGGCGCCGCCGATCAGCGCAAGCGATTCCAGCGCGCTTTCAGATGGCGCCGCGGCCGCCCCGACCACGCCGCCGCCGCCCGCCGCTCCCGCAAGCGGCACCGTCGCGTTGGGACATACCGAATGCGACGTGACGCGTGGCATCGGCGCGCCGGACAATGTCAGCCTCTCCAGCAATCCGCGCGGCGACCGCGTTGCGGTGCTGACATTCCTGAAAGGCCCGCGCGCCGGCATCTATACCTTTACGGCCGGACGTCTGTCGTCGATCGAACGCGCGCCGGAACCGGTGGCGCCGCCGAAGCCGGAGCGTCCGGTAAAACGCAAAAAGCACGCCGCGACCTAGTGTCCCGATTCCGCCGGAATCAGAAGCGGGGCTCCATGATTTTGATTTGACGCGTTTTCTTCACGCGAACCGGTATCCGGCTCGCTCGGAAACGCTATAGCGGCGTGGATTTGACATCTCGTGCAACTGGATCTGGCGCGGTTGCTTCTCGTCAGCCCGGCGCTTCGGTTTGGGATGTACTGGCGTCCAGCCATTCCTCTTCGGCGCGTTGCAATGCGCTTGCGGCACCTGCGCGTGCCTTGCCAAGCTGTGCCGCCTGTTTCGGATCGCGCTTGAACAAATCCGGCAACGCGAGTGCGACATCGATCTTGGCGATGATGCCGTTGATCCGCTCGATCTCGGCTTCGGCGTTGGCGATCCTCTGCTTGAGCGGCACGCGTTTTCCGCTCTTGTTGCGCTGGGGCTTGTCGCGCTCGCCGGATACGCGATCGCGGGCACTCGTACGCATGCCGCGTGCAGACAGCACCGCGCGGCGGTAATCGTCGAGATCGCCGTCGTAGGGCGTGACGGCCCGGTCCGCGACCACCCACAATCGATCGGCGCAGGCTTCGATCAGGTAGCGATCGTGCGAGACCATAATCACGGCGCCCGGAAATTCGTTGATCGCTTCGGCAAGCGCGGCGCGGCTGTCGATGTCGAGATGGTTGGTCGGTTCGTCGAGAATAATCATGTTCGGCGCGTAGAACGTCGCAAGCCCAAGCAGCAGCCGCGCCTTCTCGCCGCCGGAAAGGCTTTTCACGACGGTGTCGCCCGCCTTGCCGGAAAAACCGATGGCGCCGACGCGGGCGCGAATTTTCGTTTCCGGCGCATCGGGCATCAGACGGCGCACATGATCGTAGGGTGAACCGTCGAGGTCCAGTTCGTCCGTCTGATGCTGGGCGAAGTAGCCGATCGACAGCTTGTCGGCGCGCACGACCTTGCCGGCGAACGGTGGCAGCTTTCCGGCCAGCAGCTTGACGAGAGTCGACTTGCCGTTGCCGTTGGCGCCGAGCAGCGCGATGCGGTCGTCCTCGTCGATCCGCAGGGTCACCCGTTTGAGGATCGGCACGTCCGGATCGTAACCCACGGTCACCTCGTCGACGGCGATGATCGGGGGCGACAGCAGCTTCTCGGGGGCCGGAAACGAAATTTCCCGCACGTCCTGCGTGACCAGCGCGGTCACCGGCTTCATGCGTTCAAGCATCTTTACGCGCGACTGCGCCTGCCGCGCCTTCGACGCCTTGGCCTTGAAGCGGTCGACGAAAGCCTGCAGCCGCTTGCGCTCGTCGGCCTGCCGTTTGGCGTGCCTGGCGTCGAGCATCTCGCGGGTGGCGCGCTGTTCCTCGAACGAGGAATAGGTGCCCTTGTAGAGCGAGAGCTTGCCGCGATCGAGGTGCAGGATCTGATCGACGGACGTATCAAGCAGATCGCGATCGTGGCTGATGACGATGACTGTGCGCGGATAGTTGGCGAGATGGTCCTCCAGCCAGAGCGTGCCTTCGAGGTCGAGATAGTTGGTCGGCTCGTCCAGCAGCAGCAGATCGGGCGCGGAAAAAAGCGTTGCCGCGAGCGCGACGCGCATGCGCCAGCCGCCCGAAAATTCCGAGCAGGGCCGGGCCTGATCCGCCGCCGAAAATCCAAGGCCGCTGAGGATCGACGCGGCTCGCGCTGGCGCGGAGTGCGCGTCGATGTCGACGAGCCGCGTCTGGATTTCCGCGATGCGGTGCGGATCGTCAGCGGTTTCGGCTTCGTGCAGCAGCGCGTGGCGTTCGATGTCGGCCTTGAGCACGACTTCGATCAGGCTCTCGGGGCCGTCCGGCGCTTCCTGCGCGAGGCTGCCGACGCGCCAGCGCGGGGGAATGGTGATGGTGCCGGTTTCCGTCGGCAGGTCGCCCCGGATGGCCTGGAACAGCGTCGATTTACCGACGCCGTTACGGCCGACAAAACCGACGCGTGCGCCGGGTACGATTTGCGCGGACCCCTGGTCGATCAGCAATCGTCCGGCAATGCGGATGGAAATGTCGGTGATGGACAGCATGCTGGCTTTTCACCGCTGCGACAGCCAAACGCAACCCGTTTGTGATCGAAAGCTCGAGTCCGCATCGGGCGCGCGGACAGCCCCGAGGGACTAAAACCGGGAGATTGGATGAGAAAAAGCCCCGGTGCGAAGCACGTCGGCGGGATGTCAGATAGTGCCGTCCTGCGCGCGCAAGTCATCCAGCAGAAGCTGCAGGCGATCCGGCAATTTCGATTCCTCCGGCGGCATATCGGCCCGGAGCCGCACGGCAATCGCCTCGGCGATGGCCTTGCCGGTTTTTGCATCGATCCCGTTGGCGCCTTCAGCGGTTCGGTCGGACATCCACCAAATCCATGTTCCGCATAACAGGTGACACGAGATCAAGTCGCGATGCGGCAAATTGTTTCCGCGATATGCCCGTCCGGCCGCCGATCCGCAAGCCCGAAAGGTCGTCGTCCCGGGTGAACCGGCCATGTTGGTGGACAAACGCTGAATCGCAAAACCCCGGCGGGGGCGAGGCCGGGGTTTTGACGTCGGAAGCGATATTTGCGGTCAGTAGCAGCGGTTGACGACGCGCCACCGTGGTCCCCACGGGGTCGGCACCACGCGGCGAACGTAGCAACCGCGGCCGCCCCCGTAGTAGGCGGGTGCGCCGAAATAAACGCGGGAGCCGTGGTGCCAGCCACCGTGCCAGCCGTGGTGATGCCAGCCCCGGGCGGATGCCGAAGCGGGCGCCAGGGCAGCCACGCCAAGTGACGCTGCCGCGAGGGCGACAAGTGCGATTTTGCGTAACATCGTGCTCTCCTCAGGTGTCGGGCGCATGGCGCCGCGGTGAAGATCACCCGCCCGGTCTTGATGGTGCGTGGGACGGGCGGGTCCAATGCGGAGAGGGTAGGGGCGGAATCCTGAACGGGTCCGTGATGGCGGTTGCAGAATTCGTTAATCAGCATGACATCGCGGTAAGCCCGGGGGTGCGACCGGCGGCCGCTGCCGCGGTTTGGGAGCCTGGGCGCGCTTGCCGTTGGTAGCGCGCGCCGATATAAGCCCCGCAAATCTCCCATCACTGCTGGATCAAGGACGACATCATGGCGATTGAACGCACATTCTCGATTATCAAGCCGGACGCAACCGCACGAAATCTGACCGGCGCGATCAACGCCCTGATCGAGAAGGCGGGGCTTCGGATCGTGGCGCAGAAGCGCATCCGCATGACCCGCGAGCAGGCCGAGACGTTCTATGCCGTTCACAAGGCGCGTCCCTTCTTCGGCGAGCTTGTCGATTTCATGATTTCCGCCCCGGTCGTCGTTCAGGTGCTCGAAGGCGAGAACGCCGTGCTCAAGCATCGCGACATCATGGGCGCGACCGATCCGTCCAAGGCGGCCGACGGCACCATCCGCAAGCTCCACGCGAAGTCGGTGGGTGAGAACTCGGTCCACGGGTCCGATGCCGCCGAAACCGCTGCGATCGAAATCGCCCAGTTCTTCTCGGGCAACGAGATCGTCGGCTAATGCTTCGATTCAGAAGCTCGCAACGGCTCATGCGGGCTTTCTGAATCACCGTTAGGCGGCGAGGGGCCGAGCCACGGTTCGGCCGAGAGGGGCGGGCTTTGGACTCACTGCTGCATATGTTCGATATGGCGACGATCGCGTCGGTCTTCGCCGAATTTCGAAACGAGATGCAGCACCCCGCTTTCTGGTTCGCGGTCGGCAAGATCGTCTGGATCAATATTCTGTTGTCCGGGGACAACGCGCTGGTGATCGCACTGGCGTGCCGCGGATTGGCTCCGTCCCAGCGTTTTTGGGGCATGGTGCTCGGCGCCGCCGCCGCCGTCATCCTCCGTATCATCTTCACGGGTATCGTCGCGACGTTGATGGAGTTGCCCTACCTCAAGCTGGTGGGGGGGCTCGCGCTGCTTGTGATCGCCGCGAAGCTGCTGGTCCCCGATGACGAGGGGGAAGAGGTGGCGGCGGCCAAACATCTGTGGGCGGCCGTTCAGGTGGTTGTCGTCGCCGACATCGTCATGAGCCTCGACAACGTCATTGCCGTCGCGGCGGCTGCAAACGGCAGTGTGCCGCTGCTCATCATTGGGTTGGCGGTCAGCGTGCCGTTGATCGTGGCGGGGGCCGCGCTCATCATGATGCTGCTGAAGCGGATGCCCATTCTGGTATGGGCCGGCGCGGCGCTGCTGGGCTGGATCGCGGGAGACGTCATCGCGACCGACCCGGCGGTCGTGCCGCAGTTGCATCGCATTTTCAACGCGGGGCCTGGCACGAGTTTGGATGCGGCGCTTGCCTGGGTTGGCATCGCGCCGCAATTCGCGGCGGGTGGCGCCGGAGGGGAGATTCTTTGTTCCGTGCTGGGAATGGCGATCGTGCTGATTGCAGGCTCGATCTGGCGCAGAAGCCGAATGAAGGCGGACGCGCAGCCTGTCTGAACGGCGCGCGTCATCCGCGCGCGGCCCGAATCCGGTTAAATCACTGCCGGAGAGATCAGGGCGTCATCCGGGCTGGCATTCGCCGACGTCCTGCAGACGCCGCCATCGAGCCGCGTTCCGCCGGTGGCGACGAGCCGCAACGCATCGGGATAGATGCGGTGCTCGATCTCGAGCACGCGCGCGGCCAGCGTTTCCGCGGTGTCTTCGTCAAGCACGGCGACCGCGCCCTGCATGACGATCGGCCCGGCGTCGGTTTCCGCGATCACGAAGTGAACCGTCGCGCCGGAAATCCTGACGCCGGCCCTCAAAGCTTGGCCGTGGGGATCGAGTCCCGGAAATGACGGCAGCAGCGATGGATGGATGTTGAGCATCCGTCCTTGCCAGCGCTGCACGAATTCGGAGGTGAACAGCCGCATGAAACCGGCGAGGCAGATCAACTCGATGCGGTTTTCGTCCAGCGCGGCCTGCAGTTTGGTCTCGAACGCCGCGCGATCCTTGCCGAACGGCTTGCTGTCGATGACCAGCGTAGGGATGCCGTCGGCTTTGGCTTTCGCGAGTCCCGCGGCATCGCCCTTGTTGGAGATCACAATGGCAATCTCGGCGGGAAAATTCTCGGCATTCGCGGCGTCGATCAGCGCCGCCATGTTCGATCCGCGTCCGGAAATCAGGATTGCGACGCGTTTCATCGTTTCATCCGCCTTACATCGCGAGATCGAGGTGGTTGTCGTAGACGACGCGGTCCTCACCGCTAGCGGGGATCGCCTCGCCAAGCAGGGCGACGCTTTCCCCGGCCTGCGTCAGGATATCCATCACCTGTTGAACGGCATCGTGCCTGACGATCGCGATCATGCCGATGCCGCAATTGAAGGTTCGCAAGAGTTCAAGCTCGGCGATGCCGCCCTGTTTCGCCAGCCACTTGAAGACCGGCAGAACGGGCAGCCGCGCGAGGTCGATGCGGACGCCGAGATTTTTCGGCAGCACGCGCGGGATATTGTCGGTGAAGCCGCCGCCGGTGATGTGCGCAAGTCCCTTGACCGCGCCGGTCTCCCGGATCGCGCGCAGGCACGATTTGACATAGAGCCGGGTTGGCGCGAGCAGCGCGCCGCCAAGGGTCATGACCGGCGCGAACGGCGCGGGCGCATCGAAGCCGAGCCCCGACGCATCGACGATCTTGCGGACCAGCGAATAGCCGTTGGAATGAACGCCGGAGGACGCCAGTCCGATCACCGCGTCTCCTGCCGCGATATCGCGGCCCGGCAGCAGGGTGCCGCGTTCGGCCGCGCCGACTGCGAAGCCGGCGAGGTCATAGTCGCCGTCCTTGTAGAGGCCGGGCATTTCAGCGGTTTCGCCGCCGATCAGGGCACAGCCGGACTCGCGGCAGCCTTCTGCGATGCCGGCCACAATCGCCGCCGCGGCCTCCGGGTCTAGTTTCCCACAGGCGAAATAGTCGAGGAAGAACAAGGGTTCGGCGCCCTGTACCACGAGATCGTTGACGGACATGGCCACCAGATCGATGCCGATGGTGTTGTGCAACCCGGTCTCGATCGCGATCTTGACCTTGGTGCCGACCCCATCGGTCGCGGCCACCAGAACCGGATCCTTGAACCCGGCGGCCTTGAGGTCGAACAATCCGCCAAATCCGCCGATTTCGGCGTCCGCCCCGGCGCGCGCGGTGGCGCGCACCATGGGCTTGATGAGGTCGACCAGCCGGTTGCCCGCGTCGATATCGACGCCTGCGTCGGCATAGGTGAGGCCGTTCTTGCTGTCGGTCATGGACACGTCCGAGGATTTTCCGGCTGGTTACGTGGGATTTCGGGCTCGCGCAATGGCTCGCAAGCCCCGTCAGCATATACTATGTAGACAACATGCCGATCCCGGCCGCGAAAGCCTCGAATTCCGGGTATCTTGCGGGGGAGCGGGGCCGGCAGCCGGGAAACGTCGCGTGAGCATTCCAAATATCATTACGCTCGGCCGTATTCTGCTGGTGCCGATCATCATCTGGGCGATCGCCTCCAATCAGATGGAAATCGCGTTTGCGATTTTCGTGATCGCCGGTGTCAGCGACGCCGTGGACGGGTTCCTCGCCAAGCGGTTCAACATGTCGAGCGAATTGGGGGCGCTGCTCGATCCTCTCGCGGACAAGGCGCTGCTGGTCTCGATCTACGTGGCGCTCGGCATCTGGGGCGCGATCCCCCGCTGGATCGTCATCCTGGTGGTTTCCCGCGATATCATGATCGTCGGCGCGGTGATCGTATCATGGCTGTTCGGCAAGCCGATCCCGATGAAGCCGCTGATGGTCTCGAAACTCAACACGTTCGCGCAGGTTGCCTTCGCGGCGCTGGTGCTCGCGGCGTTGGGATTCGGTTTCAAGTCTTCGCCGTATGAAGTCATCCTGATGGTCGTCGTCGCGATCCTGACCTTGCTGTCGGTCTCTTTCTATCTCGTCGAGTGGGTGCGCCATATGAGCACCATCGAGCAGGGCTGACATCGTTCGGTGGACGTAAGTTCGGTTCGGTAAGGAGTAAACGCGTGACAGGCCGCCCTCAACCTCGTCAGTTGGCATTCGCGTTGCCGCACGCAGAGAGCCTGTCGCGTGACGATTTTCTCGAAGGTCCGGCGAATGCGTCGGCGCTGGCACTGATCGATAGCTGGCCGGAATGGCCCAACCGGATCATGGTGCTTGCCGGCCCCGAAGGATGCGGGAAAAGCCATCTTGCCGCGATCTGGGCGGAGCAGGCGGGCGCACGTTCGATAAGCGCGCATGGTCTGGTGGCCGCGGCCGTGCCCGGCGCGCTCGCAACCGGCGCGCTCGTCGTCGAAGACCTCAATCCGCAGGCCTTCGACGAGCGTGCGCTGTTTCATCTGATGAACCTTGCCCGCGAAGAGGGCGCCTACGTGCTGATGACGGCGCGGGTTCCTCCGCTCGCCTTCGATATCGACTTGCGCGATCTGCGCTCGCGGCTCCGCGCGGTGCCGGTCGTCACGCTGATGCCCCCCGACGACCAGTTGCTGCGGGCGCTGATCGTCAAATTCTGCGCGGACCGACAGTTGAATGTGGACGAGACGGTCGTCGGCTTTCTCGCAACACGGATCGAGCGGTCGTTCGCCGCCGCCCGCCACGCTGTCGAGCACCTCGACGCGGAGGCCCTGCGGCTCGGCAGGCCGGTGACACGCGCGCTCGCCGCCGAATTGCTGCGGAACAGTCCCTAGTGTGGTGGTTCAGAAGTCCGCCACACTATCGCAGCGAGTCGGTGAAGCGGATTTCTGAACCTGAACCACACGAGAATCATAAACTTGCCAGTGTCCTTTTAATTCCGAAGTTCGCATCAAAGGTCGCCGCAAGGACATGCGAACTTCGGAATCGGGACACTAGCCTGCGGTCCGGAAATCGGCGTCATCAGTCCGCCGGTTCGCTCGCTGCATCTTGACGCGCCAGCCATCCGGAACGTCAATGTCATTGAAACGTCATCGAGCTAGCACATGGTTTGCGGATATTGCCGCCGCCCGATGAGAGATGGACCGACAGATCGATGGAATCCGCTCAAGACGTTGTTATTGATGATAAAAATCTAGAGTTGGAGCCGGAGGCCGCGATTCGGACCAGCCCGGAGCGATTCATCAACCGGGAACTGTCCTGGCTGCATTTCAACCGCCGCGTGCTGGAAGAGTCGATCAATCCCGGCCATCCCGCGCTGGAGCGGGTCCGCTTCCTGTCGATTTCGGCCAACAACCTTGATGAATTCTTCATGGTCCGCGTCGCCGGCATCAAGGCGCAGGTGCGGGAGGGGATCACCGAACGCAGCCCGGATGGACTGACGCCGTCCGAGCAGCTTGTGCTCATCAACGAGACCGTTTCGCGGCTCGCGGGCGATCAGCAGGCGATCTGGCGCGACCTCCGCAACATGCTCACCGAGGTCGGGATCGTTCTGATCGACGGCAAGGACGTCACCAGGGCCGAACGAACCTGGATCGAGGATCACTTCCTCCATAACATCTTTCCGCTGCTGACGCCGCTCGCGATCGATCCGGCCCATCCGTTCCCGTTTATCCCGAGTCTCGGTTTCACCATCGCGCTGCATCTTGCGCGCGTCTCGGACGGCAAACCGATGAATGCGCTGATCCGCATGCCCGGCAGGATCGATCGCTTCATCCGATTGCCGGCGGAAGGCAAGGATGGAGCGGTTCGCCTCATCACCATTGAAGGTGCGACCAGTCTGTTCATAGGCCGCCTCTTTCCGGGGTACACGGTCAAGGGGCAGGGCGCCTTTCGCGTCATCCGGGATTCCGAACTGGAGATCGAGGAAGAGGCGGAAGATCTGGTTCGTCTGTTCGAGACCGCATTGAAGCGTCGCCGTCGCGGCTCCGTCATTCGTCTGGAAATCGAAGCCGCGATGCCGGTGGAGCTGCGCACATTCGTGCAGCGGGCACTATCGACCGCGGACGATGAAGTGCTGCTGGTGGATGGCGTTCTCGCCATGAACGAGCTGTCGCAACTGACGCGGCTCGACCGCCCCGATCTCGAATTTGCGCCGTACGTGCCGCGCCATCCCGAGCGCGTTCGCGATCACGGCGGCGATATCTTCGCTGCGATCCGACAGAAGGATCTGGTTGTCCATCATCCGTACGAATCGTTCGACGTCGTCGTGCAGTTTCTGCAACAGGCTGCGCGCGATCCCGATGTCGTCGCGATCAAGCAGACGCTGTATCGCACCTCCAACAACTCGCCGATCGTGCGTGCGCTTGCGGAAGCCGCCGAAGCCGGAAAGTCCGTGACCGCGCTTGTCGAGCTCAAGGCGCGGTTCGACGAGGAAGCCAACATCCGCTGGGCCCGCGATCTCGAACGCGCCGGCGTGCAGGTCGTCTACGGGTTCATCGAACTGAAGACGCACGCAAAGCTGTCACTGGTGGTCCGCCGCGAAGGCGGCTCGCTCACGACCTATGTGCATACCGGCACCGGCAACTATCATCCGGTCACCGCGCGCATCTACACCGATCTGTCTTACTTCACGTCGGACCCGATCATCGGCCGCGATGCCGCGCGCGTGTTCAACTACATCACGGGTTATGCCGAACCGAGCGACATCGAGCGGATGGCGGTGTCGCCCTTGACCTTGCGCAACCGCATTATCGATCATATCCGTGGCGAAGCCGATTTTGCCCGCCACGGCAAGCCGGCAGCGATCTGGATGAAGATGAATGCGCTGGTCGATCCCGACATCATCGACGCGCTATATGAAGCTTCCCGGGCCGGCGTTGCGATCGAACTGATCGTGCGCGGCATATGCTGCCTGCGGCCCGGGGTTCCCGGTCTGTCTGAAAACATCCGCGTCAAATCGGTGATCGGCCGGTTTCTCGAACACGGCCGGATCTACTGCTTTGGTATGGGGCAACCGATGCCCGGACCGAAGGCCGCCGTGTATATTTCGTCCGCGGACATGATGCCGCGCAATCTCGACAGGCGCGTTGAAGTGCTCTGTCCGTTGCAGAATTCGACGGTGCATCAGCAGGTTCTCGAGCAGATCATGGTCGCGAACCTGAAGGACACCGAACAGAGCTGGCGGTTGTTGCCGGATGGATCGTCAACGCGTATGAAGGCCGCGAAGGGCGAGGAGCCCTTCAATCTGCATAACTACTTCATGACGAATCCGAGTTTGTCTGGCCGTGGAAAGTCGCTCAAGGAATCTTCGCCGCGTCGCCTCACGCGTCGCGCAGAGCGGCAGCAGTCCTCGTAAGGGGACTGCGCGGGGATATCCGCGCCCGCGCAACTCGGCTTCCAGCGTCGCCGTCATCGATATCGGGTCCAATTCCGTCCGCCTCGTCGTGTACGAAGCGATGGAGCGGAGCCTCGTCTCGATCTTCAACGAGAAAACGCTGTGCGGACTTGGGCGCGAAGTGCAGTCCACAGGGCTGCTCCCGGCGGACGCGGTTACCAAGGCGCTGACGTCGCTGCGCCGGTTCCATGCCCTCTGCAAGGTGATGAAAGTCGGTCGCGTTCACGCCATTGCCACCGCGGCCTGCCGCGATGCCAGCAACGGGCCGGATTTCATCGAGCGCGCCGAGCGCATCTGCCGGGTGCCGGTGCATGTCCTGTCGGGTCCGCGAGAGGCGCATCTGGCGGCGCTGGGTGTGGTGTCCGGCGTTCACAAGCCGGATGGAATCGTCGGCGATCTCGGCGGCGGTTCGCTTGAGTTGACCGACGTGTGCGGCCGTCGCGTGCGCCGCGGCATCACGCTGCCGCTCGGCAGTCTGGCGTTGCAGGACGCGTCGAAGAAATCGTTGAAACGCGCCGACCGCATCGTGAGAACCGAACTTGCCCGTGCGTTGCCGCTCAGGGCCGGCCGCGGCCGGACCTTCTATGCCGTCGGCGGGACGTGGCGCGCGCTGGCGCGAATTCACATTCTCCAGAGCGGTTATCCGCTTCGCGTCATGCACGGGTATTCAATTTCGGCTGCCGACGCGCTCGATTTCGCCCGCCGGCTGCGGCGTCTGGCGGCGTCCAACACGCTGGCGAATATCGAGGCCGTTGCCGAGGCCCGGCAGCCGCTCCTGACCTATGCCGCGCTCGTGCTGGAACACGTCATCCGCGTGGCCAGGCCGAAAACCATCGTGTTCTCGACGTATGGCGTGCGCGAGGGCCTGCTCTATTCCATGCTGCCGAAAGAGGAGCAGGCCAGGGACGGGTTGATTTGCGCGGCGCAGACGCTGAACGGACTGTTGTCCCGCTCGGCCCGTCATGCGGAGGAATTGATCGGCTGGACCGACCGGTTTATGCGTGTCGCGAAGCTGAAGGAAAGCGAGGATGAGCGGCGGCTGCGCCACGCCGCGTGTCTGCTCTCCGATATCGGCTGGCGGGTGCATCCGGATCACCGCGGCGAGCAGACCCTCAGCCTGATTACGAACGGCAACTTCGGCGACGTCAGCCATCAGGGCAGGGCGGTCGTCGCTCTCTCCGTGTACTATCGATACGCCGGCCTGAACGAGGTCAACGAGCCTCCGCCGATCGTTCGCGATCTGGTGACGCCGGCGCAGGATGAGCGCGCGCGCGTTCTCGGCGCGGCGTTCCGCGTCGCGCACCTGATTTCCGCCGCACGCCCCGGCGTCCTGCCCGCGACGCACTTCGCGAGCAGCGGGCGAAAGCTGAAGCTCGTGTTCGAGCACCGGATGGTCGATCTGGTCGCGGATCGCGTCGGCAGCCGCTTCAGGCAGCTTGCGCGTCTGGTGGGGCGCGGCGGCGCGCTTCAGAAAAAGTAGCCGCGCGATGGCAGCCATGCGCCAGCCGTGGCCTGCCGCCCGGCGGCGGTTAACGGCGGATTTAGAGGTTGGCGATATTCCGAGGCTTGGCTCAGGAATAAGGTGCAATGCTCAAGAAAATCAGTATCCGGACGAAACTGCTGATCGTCCTGGGAATCACCACCGTGTCGCTTGTCATCGCGATCGGCGTGTCGATGTCGTTCATGCGCGAACGCATGGTTCAGGATCGCGTCGCCAAGCTGCGCGGCGTCGTTGAAGTGGCCACGGAAATTGCAACGGCCCTCGACAAGGATGTCGCTGCCGGGAAATTCAGCCGCGAGGAAGGGGTGGCCCGTTTCAAGGAAATCGTTCGCGGCATGTGGTATGATAACCACAACGACTATGTCTCGGTCGGGAATACGGACGGGGTGTGGGTCGTCAATCCGGGCGCGCCCAAGGTCGAGGGCACCCGAGGCACGAAGATGCCGGACGGCAAATACATCCTCGATGGTCTGGTCGCTGCGGCCGGCCGCACCGATGGCTTGATGGAATATGACTATCCGAAACCGGGTACGACCGAGCCGTTGCCGAAGCTGACATTCGCCAAGAAATTCGCTCCCTGGCAACTGATCGTCAACAGCGGCGTCTGGATCGATGACATTCAGAAGGACTTCCGCCATACGCTGGCGATGGTGTCCGGTCTCGGTCTGGTGATCGTGCTTTTCACGGCAGGCCTGATCCTTCTGATCGGTCGGGATATCGGAGGCTCGCTGGCAGGGCTCAAGGGCAAGATGCAGGCGATCGCCGGCGGTGACCTGTCCGCCTCCATCGACGAGACCGCGCGCAAGGATGAAGTGGGTGCGATGGCGGGGGCGGTGCAGGTGTTCCGCGACAATGCGTTGCGCATCCGCGAACTGGAGCGGGAAGAGGAGGAAGCCAAGCGCCGGTCCGCCGAAGATCGGCGCGCGATGCTGACCTCGCTTGCGAACGGGTTTGAGACCGACGTCAACGGCATCGTTCAGTCGGTTGCGACATCGGCGGCGGTGATGCAGCGGACGGCATCGTCCATGACGGACAACGCGACTTCGGCGACCGACCAGGCGACGGCGGTGACGTCCGCGTCCGAAAGGGCGCTCAACAACGTGCAGACGGTCGCTGCCGCGGCGGAAGAGCTTTCGAGTTCCGTGGCCGAAATCGCCCGTCAGATTTCGCAATCGAGCGGCGTTGCCGGCCGCGCGGTTGCGGAGGCCGACCAGACCAACGCCACCATGCAGTCCCTTTCGGGGGCGGCCGAGAAGATTGGAACGGTGGTCCAGTTGATCCAGTCGATCGCGGAGCAGACGAATCTCCTCGCGCTGAACGCGACGATCGAAGCCGCGCGCGCGGGCGATGCCGGGCGCGGTTTCGCCGTCGTTGCCTCGGAAGTGAAGGCGCTCGCCACCCAGACCGCCAAGGCGACCGAAGAAATCTCGGCGCAGGTGACGGGGATGCAGGACATGGCGGGGCAAGCCGCGGCTGCGATCAACGGCATTGCCGAAACCATCGGTGAGATCAACCAGATCACCGTTGCAATCTCCTCGGCCGTCGAGGAACAGGGCGCGGCGACGCGTGAAATCGCGCGCAATATTCAGGCCGCGGCCGAAGGGGCGGGAGAGATCGCGCGGCACATCTCGGATGTCAGCAGGTCGACTGCGACCACGGGTGCCGCGGCGTCCGACGTGCTGAACGGCGCCCGCGATCTCGACCGGCAGTCAGGCTTGCTGCGCGGAGCCGTCGATCAGTTCCTCGATCGGGTGCGGGCCGCCTGACGGCGAACCTGCTTCACGACATCGGCGCGTCTCGTGAGACGCGCACGGAGCCCGCTTCCGATCGAATCGGAGGCGGGCTCCATGATTCCGACTGAACGCGTCTTCTTCACGCGAACCGGCTTCGGCTGCGCGAAACGCCCCGGGGGCGTGAGCCGTCTCAGCTCCGCTCCACGCGCACCACGCGTCCCTTTTCGATGGCCAACGCCAGTTGGCCATGTTTGAGCGCGAGCGCGGCCTCGCCGAACAACTCCCGCCGCCAGCCGTGCAGCGCGCCGACGTCGGCCCTGTCGTCCGCCGCGATCTGCTCGAGATCGTCGACCGTCGCGATCACCTTGCTGGCGACGGCATGTCGTTCGGATGTCATTCGCAGCAGAACCTTGAGCAGTTCGACGGTCGCCGCACCGTTGGAATTGTTCCGCGGCCTTTCGATTCTGGGCAGCGTCTGCGGATCGCGGGCGAGGCCGCGCTGGACCGCGGCGACGATATCGGCGCCCCATTTCGACTTGTCGAAGCCTTTCGGCAGCGAGCGCAGCGTCGCGAGCCGCTCGAGGCTGTTGGGGGCGTGGGTGGCGATGTCGCCGACCGCGTCGTCCTTCAATACGCGCGAGCGGGGAACGTCGCGGCTCTGGGCTTCCTGCTCGCGCCAGGCGGCCACTTCCATCAGCACGGCGAGATCCTTGGGTTTTCGGACCCGGGTCTTCAAGCGCTCCCACGCGCGTTCGGGATGGAAGTCGTAGGTTTTCGGCGAGGTCAGGACTTCCATTTCCTCGCTGACCCAGTCGCTGCGGCCCCGCTTCTTGAGGTCGGCGTCGAGGGCCGCAAAGACGTCGCGAAGATGGGTCACGTCCGCCACCGCATATTCGAGCTGATCGTTGGTCAGCGGCCGCCGTGACCAGTCGGTGAAGCGGTGGGTCTTGTCGGGGCGGTGTCCCGTAACGCGTTCGACCAGAGCGTCGTAGGCGATGGAATCGCCATACCCCAGCACCATGGCGGCGACCTGGGTGTCGAAGACCGGATGCGGAATGATGCTGGCCTGATGCCAGATGATTTCGATGTCCTGACGCGCCGCATGAAAGACCTTCAGGACGCCTTCGTTCGACATCAGGTCGAAAAAAGGCTTGAGGTCGATTCCCTCGGCCAGCGCATCGACCACAATGGCCTCGTCGGGGCTGGCCAACTGGACCACGCAGAGCAGGGGGTAATAGGTCGTCTCGCGGAGAAACTCCGTATCGACGGTAACGACGGGATGCTTGGCGAGGCGGGCGCAGGCCGACGTCAACTCGGCGGTGGTCTTGATCAGGTCCATGAACGCTCCATAACCCTTCTTTTTGCCCTTGTCGCCCCGCTTTCGGCACGCAGCACCCTTGTTTTTCCCACGCTTTTCCGCTCAAAACCGGCGTCCCAGACCGTCCTTTCAGGTTCCGTCATTCGGTTGCCGCGCTCTCCCGGCTCGGCTAAACCCTGACGCGCTCGCCCGGCCGGTCCGAGCCTTGATTCTATCTGGATCCAGATTTCGCCTCTGACGCAGCCTTTCAGGATTTCCATGCATCGCTATCGGTCTCATACCTGCGGCGCGCTCCGCGACAGCAACATCGACCAGACGGTCCGCCTGTCCGGCTGGTGCCATCGCATTCGCGACCATGGCGGGGTGCTGTTTATCGACCTGCGCGACCACTATGGGCTGACCCAATGCGTGGCCGATCCGGATTCGCCGGCTTTCAAGGATGCGGAAAAGCTGCGTGCGGAATGGGTCGTCCGGATCGACGGCAAGGCGCGCCGCCGCCCCGCGGGTACCGAGAACCCGGAATTGCCGACCGGCCAGATCGAAATCTACATCAACGAGATCGAGGTGCTGGGCCCGGCCGGCGAACTGCCGTTGCCGGTGTTCGGCGAACAGGAATATCCAGAAGACATAAGGCTCAAGTACCGGTTCCTCGACCTGCGTCGCGAGAAACTGCACCAGAACATCATGACCCGCGGCGCCATCGTCGATTCGATGCGCAAGCGCATGAAGGAGCAGGGGTTCTTTGAATTCCAGACGCCGATCCTGACGGCGTCCTCGCCGGAAGGCGCGCGCGACTTCCTGGTGCCGAGCCGCATCCATCCCGGCAAGTTCTACGCGCTGCCGCAGGCGCCGCAGCAGTACAAGCAGCTTTTGATGATGTCGGGCTTCGACCGCTACTTCCAGATCGCGCCGTGCTTCCGCGACGAGGATCCGCGCGCCGACCGTCTGCCCGGCGAATTCTACCAGCTCGACCTCGAGATGAGCTTCGTCGAGCAGGACGATGTTTTTGCTGCGGTTGAGCCTGTTATCACCGGCGTGTTCGAGGAATTCGCCAAGGGCAAGCCCGTGACCAAAAACTGGCCGCGGATTCCGTTCGCGGAAAGCCTGCGCAAGTACGGCACCGACAAGCCGGACCTGCGCAACCCGCTTTTGATGGCAGACGTCTCCGAGCATTTCCGTGGCTCCGGCTTCAAGGTGTTCGCGCGGATGCTGGAGGATTCGAAGAACCAGGTCTGGGCGATCCCGGGTCCGGGCGGCGGCAGCCGCGCGTTCTGCGACCGCATGAATTCATGGGCGCAGGGCGAGGGCCAGCCCGGCCTTGGCTACATCATGTGGCGCGAAGGCGGTGAGGGCGCGGGCCCGCTCGCCAACAATATCGGCGCCGAACGAACCGAAGCGATCCGCGCCCAGCTCGGCCTCAAGGCGGGCGATGCGGCGTTCTTCGTCGCCGGCGATCCGGCAAAATTCTGGAAGTTCGCCGGTCTCGCGCGTACCAGACTCGGCGAGGAGTTGAACCTGATCGACAAGGACCGGTTCGAACTCGCCTGGATCGTCGATTTCCCGATGTACGAATACAACGAGGAAGACAAGAAGGTCGACTTCTCGCACAACCCGTTCTCGATGCCGCAGGGCGGACTCGATGCGCTGAATGGTCAGGATCCGCTGACCATCAAGGCGTTCCAGTACGACATTACCTGCAACGGTTACGAGATCGCCTCCGGCGGTATCCGCAATCACAGGCCGGAAGCGATGGTGAAGGCGTTCGAGATCGCGGGCTACGGCGAGAGCGATGTGGTCGAGCGCTTCGGCGGCATGTATCGCGCGTTCCAGTATGGCGCACCGCCCCATGGCGGCATGGCCGCCGGTGTCGACCGCATTGTCATGCTGCTCTGCGGCACGAACAATCTCCGGGAAATCTCGCTGTTTCCGATGAATCAGCGGGCCGAGGATTTGCTGATGGGGGCGCCGTCCGACGTCACGCCGAAGCAGTTGCGCGAACTTCATATCCGGCTCAATCTGCCACAAGACTAGCGGACCGAAGGAAGCTGCGGGGAGCGTAGTATCGTGTCGTATTCTGAGGATTTGCGTTCGGCCGCATTGGCCTACCATCGCCTTCCACGTCCCGGCAAACTTGAAATTCAGGCGACAAAGCCGCTCGCGAACCAGCGCGATCTCGCACTGGCCTATTCGCCCGGCGTTGCCGCGGCGTGCGAGGAAATCGCCGCCAATCCGGCGGAAGCCGCGACCCTGACCAGCCGGGCCAATCTGGTCGCCGTGGTGTCCAACGGCACCGCCGTCCTCGGCCTCGGCAATATCGGTCCGCTGGCATCGAAGCCGGTGATGGAAGGCAAGGCGGTTCTGTTCAAGAAATTCGCCGGCATCGACGTGTTCGACATCGAAATCGCGGCCGACACGATCGAGCGCGTGGTCGAGACCGTGGCGGCGCTGGAGCCGACGTTCGGAGGCATCAACCTCGAAGACATCAAGGGCCCCGAGTGCTTTGAGATCGAGGAGAGGCTGAAGGCCCGGATGAAGATTCCGGTCTTTCATGACGATCAACACGGCACCGCCATCATTGTCGCAGCCGCCATCACCAACGGCTTGCTGCTGAATGGCAAGAAACTTTCGGACGTGAAGATCGTCGCCTCCGGTGCAGGCGCCGCAGCCATCGCGTGCCTCAACCTGCTGGTGTCGATGGGCGCGCAGCGCAAGAACATCTGGGTCTGCGATATCGACGGTCTTGTCTATGAGGGCCGCAACACGCTGATGGACAAGTGGAAGGCGGCCTACGCGCAGAAGACCGACAAGCGGAAGCTGGCCGATGTGATCGGGGGCGCCGATGTGTTCCTCGGCGTGTCCGCCGGCAACGTGCTGAAGCCGGACATGGTCGCGCAGATGGCGGACAAGCCACTGGTGATGGCGCTTGCCAATCCGACGCCGGAAATCATGCCGGACGAGGCGCGCAAGGTGCGGACCGATGCCATGATCTGCACCGGGCGCTCCGATTTCCCAAATCAGGTCAACAACGTTCTCTGCTTCCCCTTCATCTTCCGCGGCGCGCTCGACGTCGGCGCGACCGCGATCAATGAAGAGATGAAGCACGCCGCCGTCGACGCGATTGCACAGCTCGCGCGCGATCCGCCGTCCGATGCGGTCGTGTCCGGATTTGAGAGCGGCGAGACGCAGGGGTTTGGGCCGGGGTCGCTGATCCCGAGTCCCTTCGATCCGCGACTGATCCTGCGCATTGCGCCGGCGGTTGCCAAGGCGGCCATGGCGTCGGGTGTCGCAACCCGGCCGATCACGAATTTCGAGGAGTATCACGCCGGGCTCGAGCGGTTTGCGTTCCGCTCCGGCCTCGTCATGAAGCCGGTGTTCGCCAAGGCCAAGACGCAGCCGGTTCGCGTGATCTATGCCGAAGGCGAAGATCCGCGCGTGCTGCGGGCAACCCAGGTGGTGCTCGAGGAGCAACTGGCGCGCCCGATCCTGGTCGGGCGTCCGTCGGTCGTCGAGGCGCGGATCAATCGTCTCGGTCTTGCAATCAAGGCCGGCAAGGATTTTGATCTGATCAATCCGGAGGACGATCCCCGGTACCGTTCATATGTGCAGTCCTACATTGACGTTGCGGGCCGTCGCGGTGCGACACCCGACGTCGCCCGGACCACGATCCGCACCAACGCGACCGTGATCGCCGCGCTGGCGGTGGTGCGCGGCGAAGCCGACGCGATGCTCTGCGGGGTCGAGGGCAGCTATATGCGGCACCTGCGGCACATCCGCGAAATCGTCGGCTATCTGCCCGGCGCAAGCGACTTCGCCGCGTTGTCGCTGCTGATCACTGGCAAGGGCGCGTATTTCGTCGCCGACACCCAGGTGCGCCCCAATCCGTCGGCTGAAGAACTCGCCGACATCGCGGCGCGGGCGGCCGTGCATGTGCAGCGCTTCAATATCAAGCCGAAGATCGCTTTCGTGTCGCACTCCGATTTCGGAAGCTACGATACCGAATCTTCCCGCAAGATACGCCGCGCCAACGACCTGTTCATGGAACGGCATCCTGAAATCGAGGCTGACGGCGAAATGCAGGGCGATACCGCCTTGTCGGAAGCGGCACGGCAACTGATCCTGCCGCATTCGCGGTTGAAGGGTGTTGCCAACGTCCTGATCCTGCCCAATCTCGATGCGGCGAACGCGGCCTATCAGATGATAAAGGTGCTCGGCGACGCACTGTCGGTCGGTCCCATTCTGATCGGCCCATCGCGCCCGGCGCATATCCTGACGCCCTCGGTGACCGCGCGGGGCATCCTCAACATGACGGCTGTGGCGGTCGTGGAAGCGCAGGAGCGCGCGAGCCGGCAGCAGCCCACCTTGTTCGGCTAAAATATGACAGGCGACGACTTTTTGATCTTTCAAAACGTCGTCGGGCGCGCCCATACTTGAGCGGTTAAAGGACGATCTTCGTCCGCACTATTTTGTGAGGCCGATCATGCCAGCGTTCATCACCATCGGACGGGTTCTGTTTTCGATTCTGTTCATTGTTTCAGGCGCATCGAAGCTGTGGGATATTCCGGCGACGACGGCGGGAATTGCATCGAAGGTCGTCATTCCCGCGGCGCTGACCGGCTACGCCACCCAGCTTGAAGGTCTGACCGGGATGCCGGCGGCGCAGATGCTGGCGATCGCGGTCGGATGCCTCGAACTCATCTGCGGCCTGCTTATCGCATTCAATTTCGGCGCGCGTTTCTTTTCGCTGGTGCTGATCGTGTTCGTCGTGGCGGCGACATTCTACTATCACGATTTCTGGAATCAGACCGGTCCGGAATCCAAGAACAATATGATCCACGCGCTGAAAAACCTATCGTTGATCGGAGCGCTGTTCGTCATCGCGGGTATCGGACGGCGGCCGCGGGTCGAGGAGCCGGTCTATACCGAGGTTTGATAAGTCAGGCGCTGGACGCGGAGCGGCGCCATGCCGTGACGCGGACGTCATGGTCGGCGTCGAGGATTTTAACCTCGCGCGGCTGAAGTCCATGTGCGGCCAGTATGGCGTGCGGGGGATGTTCGGGAACGCCGGGAAAACAGGCTTCGCCATCGGGCAGCGTGACATGCGGCGCTTCGGACAGCCAGAAAGTGTCGTAGCGGTCGAGGAACATGCCGAACACGCCGGGGCCGCCAATGATGGCGGCCGTTCCGTCGCGAACGCCGGCATGGGCGCAGGCATCCTCGAACGACGCGCCGGCCGGATTCCACAAGGTCGCTTTGGCGTTGTCCGGATCGGGCGCCAGGCGCGCGACGCGATGCGTGAGATAGATTCGTTTGCGGCGTGGCGAGTTGGGTTGATCCTCGAACGAGTTGCGGCCGTGCACGATGATATCCGCGCGATCGAGCCCTTCCGTGAAGAACGCATGATCGCCCTTGAATTTTAATACGTCGGGCATCACGCGGTTGGCGTCGGCGAGCATCCCGTTCGCCGATACGATGACGTAGCCTTCGATACGAAGCATGTTGCGTCCCGGGTCATCCTGCGGAGTGTGTCGAACGTGTCGCCCGCTAGCGCGATGTCACGATGAAGTCGGTGCCTTCGCCGGTTTCGCCGCCGGCGATTCCCTGATCGGAGACGACGATGGAACTGCCGGTCGAGAGCGACTCGGCAATTTTTGTCATAACGTCCTCGGGGATGGAGATGCGATTGAGCGCGTCCGCGGCGCTGTCGGGAACTGGAGCCGCTATGGCCTGCGCGGTCGCCGCTCGGCGGCGGGACGTGTTTCCGTGGTCGGATACCCGCTTCATGCGATGCGCAATCGGGGGGAGCGACACCACGGACCAGTGAAAATTGTCCTTGTCGTTCTTGTCGGCCTCGGCCGTGAAGACATGCGTTCCCAGTGGCCGGTCGCTCGCCGTGATGGCGATGGGCGCATCGAACAGAGGCGCGAAGTTCTGCCGCACGTAGATCTTGTTGTCCTTGCGGCTGACAAAAACGGCAATCGGGCCGCTCCGTTTGCGTACGGCAGGGGACACCGCGACCGGTTCGGTTTTTGCGGCCGGCGTGACGGTTGCGGCGACTTTGGCGGGCTCCGCCTCGGCGGATTTGGTCTCGGCGGATTTGTCATCGGACGATTTGATATCAGGCGCCTGGTCGGGCATCGCCACCGGCTTCGGCCGATCCGCGGCCGGTCCGAGCGTCGTCCTGAGTTCGGAGGCGTCAACCGACACCGCCGCTTCGGGCGCGTCGTGTCTTTCAGCGCCGGCTACGGCGGCGGGCGGGTCGACGGCCGCGACCGGAACGGGCTCGGGCCGGTGGGTGATGAGCATCGGGTGCGTGAATTCCGCCGGCGTTATCTCGCCGGGCGCGATGATGACCCGCGCACCCATTCGGGTCCAGCCCCAGAGCTTGATCGCAAAGCTCATGGGCATGCGGATGCAGCCGTGCGATGCGGGGTAGCCCGGAAGCACGCCCGCGTGCATGGCGATTCCGGACCACGTGATGCGCTGCATGTAGGGCATCGGCGCGCCGCTGTAGATATTCGAGCGGTGCCATTTCTGCTTCTGGATGACGCTGAAGACTCCCAGCGGCGTTAAATGGCCGCGCATGCCGGTCGATACCGGTGCTTCGGCGAGGAAGCCGTCGGCGTCATAAACCTTGAGCGTCTGCCGGTCGATCGAGATGGCGACGATGAGCGGGCCTTTGGGCTTGTTGGCCTCCCTGGCGGCCACCTTGGATTTTACCGGCCGATGGTGCTTGCCGCGAGGCGGCTGACGCCTGGCGGCCGGAGGTGGCGATGCTTCGATATCATCGTCCGGGACATAGGCGCCGGGATCGGCGTCCGGCCAGAACAGCCGGCCTTGCGCCTGCGCCGACGACCCGACTCCGATGATGGCCGCCGTGGCGAGGCCGGCCGCGAGGCGCATGCACCGGTTGCGTACCCGCGCCGGCGAAGCGCCCGGAACCCGGAGCGATCCTGCCGCCGGAAGAGAAGACCAGTGCCTAGCCACGTCCACGTTCCTCGAATCTCTATTCAGATATTAGTGTCGCAGACGCCCATGGCGTTCACCAGCACGGCCCTTGGCCCGCTCCGGCCGGAAAATAGGGCGAATTCCTTCACATCAGTCTAATGGCCGGGCTGGGGATCGGGCTCTTTCGGCGGGAGCCCGCCGATCCTACATGGATCGGACCCCCACGAATGGAGCGAATGATGACATTTCGAGGCCCCGGCGATTGTGACAAGCGCCGAATCTCCTGGACGTTTTGGGCTTTGGCCATTGTCGCGATTGCCGTGCTTGCGGGACCGCGGGCGCATGCGGCGGATGAGCCGGATCTGATTTTCCGCCGCTCCACGGTGTTCAAGCTGCTGAGCCCGAACGACAAGCTCGCGACCTATGGCGTCGATGACCCTGAAGTGGAGGGGGTGGCCTGCCATTTCACCGTGCCGGAAAAGGGCGGCATCAAGGGCTGGCTGGGGTTGGCGGAACAGGTCTCGGATATCTCGCTATCCTGCCGCCAAATCGGACCGATCCGTTTCAAGGGCAAGGCGGAGCAGGGCGAGGACATGTTCAAGCAGCGCCGTTCGCTCTTTTTCAAGAAGATGCAGATCGTGCGCGGCTGTGACGCGAAGCGGAATGTGCTGGTCTACATGGTTTATTCGGACCGTTTGATCGAGGGTTCCCCGAAAAACTCGACCTCCTCGGTGCCGATCATGCCGTGGGGCGCGGCGGATACGACCGTACAGAAATGCGGCGATTTCATTTCCCCGTAGATTGGCCGCGCGCACGTCAGTCTCGGCGCGGCTGGAGGACAGCCGCGCCCGAATGTGCATTCCGGGATGAATCCCGTTCAGGCGGCCGACCGGTTCTTGATCGCGCCGACGATGGCGGTGAGTACGGCACCCGCCACACCGCCGCCGGCGACCTGACCGACGATGGAACCGATATCGGGTGACGTGGCCGTATTCGAGAGCATGGGAATCAGCATTCCCAGGATCTGGCCGCCGACACCTCCGCCAATCGCTCCGGCGATCGTATTCCCGATAGCCCCGAGGTCGATATTCTTGGCGGCACCGCCGGCAACGTTTCCACCGATCGCACCACCGACAATCTGAATAATCAGATTTAGCAGCATCGCAGACATCGCGCTTCTCCCCCGGCCCGAACGAATCACGACGCGAGAGGCGGCGCCGGACCGTAATCGCCGCGCGGCGGAACTCTATGCCCAGATCAACCCGAGGTCACGCTGCGCATGCGAACGCGCGGCCGGCGGCGGTTTTGCCTTGCCAGCAGCCAGTCCGATGTCACGGCATGCTCAATAAATCCGGAGCGGCTCGAACCCACCGACGGGCTCATGCGTCTGATGGACAGACGGTTAACGGGATGCCCCGATGAAAACGCTCGGCCTGATTCTCGCGTTGGGTTTTGTTGTCGCCGCGCCGTCCCTGGCGGGGCAGCCGGAGAGCGGTTTGCCGGGAGTAGGAACCTTCTCGTTCAACGGCGCACCAGTCGCGGCGGACGCTCCGCAGTTGATGGCGGCTCTGGGGCGCGAAGGCACGTGGTTATCGATCTCCGCAACGACGCGGCGATAGCGCCGTCGAATCCGGAACGGGGAGGTCTCCCATGCGGACTTTTAGCTTCATCCTTGCCTTCGCCTTCGTTCTGGCAGGTCCGTCGATGGCTGGCTCGTGTGAGAATCTGCCGGGGATCGGTACCTTTGCGTATACCGGCGCGCCCGTCGTCGTCGATGCAGCACAAATGACGTTGGTCGCCTCGCGCTATAGCGTTTTCGAGCGAAGCGGATACCGGTTCGCGTCAAGAAAACGCGTCAAATCAAAATTATAGAGCCCCGCTTCTGATTCCGTCAGAAGCGGAAAGGCTCTCAGCCTCTCGGCTACGCGGGAAAGTGTGAGCAACTCCGCGGCGGTGGTCTACGTACTCACCGTGCTTGCTCGAACTATCCCCGCAAACGGCACCGTTCCCGGTTATCGACCCTGAATTCCGCCGCGCGGACTTTGTCGCCTCCCGTCATGCGATTGGCGATGCGGTCGCCTTTCGCTTATCGTTGCCGGAGTTTTTGGCGGACGGCGGAGGCGGATCGTGAGCGACATCCATCGGGACAATCGTCTTCTGGGCAAGGTCGCCATAGTCACCGGCGCGGGGTCGCGCGCGGATGGAATTGGCAACGGCCGTGCGACCGCAATCATCCTGGCGCGTCACGGCGCGCGCGTCATGCTCGTCGACAGTGTCGCGGAATGGGCCGGACAGACCGCGGCAATGATTGCCGCCGAGGGCGGGACGTCCGAAACCGTCGAGGGCGATGTCAGCGACGATGCCGCGTGCGGAGCGATCGTTGCGCGGACGATCGCGGCATGGGGCCGGCTGGATATCCTCGTCAACAATGTCGGCATCACCGGCCCGCGCGGCAGCGCCCTCGATGTCGACCCCGATGCGTGGGACCGTGCGATGCGCGTCAACGTGGCGTCGATGATGCTGATGGCCAAGCACGCCATTCCCGAGATGGTTCGGAGCGGCGGTGGCTCCATCGTCAATCTCACCTCGGTCGCAGGCCTGCAGGGCGGTCATCCGAGCCTGTTGTATCCGACATCCAAGGGCGCGGTCATCAGTCTGACGCGCGCCATGGCTGCGCATCACGGCCGCGATGGCATTCGCGTCAATTGCATCGCGCCGGGCACCGTGTACACGCCGATGGTCGCCTCGCGCGGCATGACGCCGGAGATGCGCAAGGCGCGCAGCGAGCGCACGCTACTGGGCACCGAAGGGACCGGCTGGGATATCGGCTACGGCGCACTGTTTCTCGCCAGCGACGAGTCGCGCTGGATTACCGGGATTACGCTGCCCATCGACGGCGGCGCGACGGCGGGCAGCAAGGCCTCGCCGGTCCCGCCGAGCGAGCCGGCCGACTCCTGAACCGTTCGACTGCGCAGGCGCGCGCTTTCACCGCTTCGGGCCGACCCGTGAAACGCACTTGCGCGCACGGATGACGCCGGTCGGGCCGAGTTTTGCGCCCGAGATTTGCTTGATCTGTCCGGCGGGGCACGAGCCGTCGTCGACCAGAACGCGTTCCCCCAATCTGAGATTGACGATATCGGTTTCCCGGGACACCTGCGTCGCGTCCGCATTCGCTGCGAACAGCACGCCGCCGAGGAGCAGGGATGTGCAGAGGAGGGTGATGCGTACGATCATGGCGTGCCTTGTCGCGATGGAGGAGCTTATGTGCCGTCGATCTCGAGACCGCCGGGACCGACATTGATGTGAACGCCCCTGGGCTCTTAGCCTCCATGGTGGCGTAAGCGCATCCGACTGTAGTGGCGCGCGGCCGATTCTCAAAGCAGGCTGCATCCGCTTCCAAAGTGTGGTTGATTGACGGGAACCGCACCCGCGTTCCGGCAGGCAGGACATGAGATGAGCAGCAATGACAATCAGCGCCGTATCCTTGATGCCGTCGATGCGGGGTTCGACGCGCAACTCGCGACCACGCGCGACTTCGTCGCCATTCCGAGCACACGCGGCGCGGAAGGGCCGTGCCAGGATATGATGGGCGACCTGCTGCGGCAGCGCGGTTACGAGGTCGACGACTGGCATATCGACGTCGGCGATCTCAAGGATCTGCGCGGCTTCGGTCCGATCGAGCACGACTTCTCAAAGGCGCGCACGGTGGTCGGAACCTATCGCCCGTCCAGCACCACGGGAAAATCGCTGATTCTGCAAGGCCACTGTGACGTGGTGCCGGCCGGTCCGCTCGACATGTGGGAAACGCCGCCGTTTTCGCCTGTCGTCAAGGACGGCCGCATGTACGGGCGGGGCGCCTGCGACATGAAGTCCGGCACCGTCGGCGCGCTGTACGCGCTGGATGCGATCAAGGCCGCGGGGCTGAAGCCGACCGGGCGCATTCATTTCCAGTCGGTGATCGAGGAGGAAAGCACCGGGGTCGGCGCGCTTTCGACCTTGCAGCGCGGCTACCGCGCCGATGCCTGCTTCATCCCCGAGCCGACGAGCGGCAAGATGGTGCGCTCGCAGGTCGGTGTGATCTGGTTTCGACTGAAAGTGCGAGGGTTTCCCGTGCATGTGTTCGAGGCCGGTTCCGGCTCGAACGCGATCACGGCGGCTTATCATCTCATTCAGGCGGTCGAGAAGCTCGAGGAAAACTGGAACAAGCGCGCCGCCGGCGACAAGCATTTCAACGCGGTCAATCATCCCATCAATTTCAATCCGGGCATCATCAAGGGCGGCGACTGGGCTTCCAGCGTGCCGGCGTGGTGCGATGTCGATTGCCGTATCGCCATCCTGCCGGGCTGGTCGGTGAAAGATGCGCAGGCGGAAATTATGGCCTGCGTGTCGGCGGCCGCGCGCGATCACCGCTTCCTGTCGAACAATCCGCCGCAGGTGGAGTGGTCCGGGTTTTTGTCGGAAGGTTATGAGCTCAAGGATTCCGCGGCGCCGGAAGCGGCGTTCGGAAAAGCCTACAATACCGTCTACGGCGGCGTGACACCGGATCTCGTTTTCACGGCGTTGACCGATACGCGCTTCTACGGACTGAACTACAACATCCCGAGCCTGTGCTTCGGTGCGGACGGGGCTGCGATGCACGGCTTCAACGAATACGTCGATCTGGAGTCGCTGCGCCAATCCACCAAGACGACAGCGCTGTTCATCGCGGAGTGGTGCGGCGTCGAGCCGATCTAGCTGCCCTGCTGGCTGCTTTTCTGGCTGCCTTGAGTTTGCCACAACGCCGCGACGATGGCATCCAGGCCGTCGGTCAGCGCCGCCGGGCCGGGTTGCAGGATCAGCGGCGACTTGATTTCAACGATGCGATCGTTGCGCACCGCGGGAATGTCGCTCCAGCCGGATCGCTGCCGGATTTTGTCGGCGACGACTTTCTTGCCGCACCACGACGCGAGGATCACGTCGGGCGCGGCGTTACGTACGGCGGCCGCCGACACGATCCGGTCCTTCGCGGCTTTTTCAGATCGCAGGTTTGGAAAAATGTCGTCGCCGCCGGCGATAGCGATCAATTCGGAGACCCAGCCGATGCCGCTGATGAGCGGATCGTCCCACTCCTCGAAATAAACTTTTGGCCGCGGTGCGTGGCGTTGTATCGCAGCGATCTCCGCAAGCCGGCGTTCGTACCGGGTAACGAGTGCGTCCGCGCGCGCGGAGGCGTCGACCAGCGCGCCGACGGTGCGGATCATCGCAAGTATCCCGGCGATGTCGCGATGATTGAATGCGTGAACGGCAATGCCTGCACGGATCAGATCGGCGGCGATGGCTGCCTGCATGTCTGAAAACGCCAGCACGAGATCCGGCTCGAGTGCGAGTATTTTGGGCACATCGGCCGAGATGAACGCGGAGACGCGCGGCTTCTCGCGGCGAACCTGCGGCGGCCGCACCGCATAGCCGGACACGCCGACGATACGGTCCTGCTCGCCGAGCAGATAAAGCGTCTCGACCGTCTCTTCGGTCAGGCAGACGATGCGGCGGGGAGGGAAGTGGCGCATGCCGATGATATGCGGAATAATGCGGTGCTTGTCACCCGTGGTCTGTCCGATCGGATCACGGGGGCAATGACGTCGTGTCGTTACCTGGGAGTTGCAGATGACGCCGCTTGAGAAAATCCAGTCGATGAAGATGCCGTTCGCCGAACTCAAGGGCGTCACGTTCACCGAGGCCGAACAGGACCGTGTCGTCGCGCGGATGCTGGTGCGGCCGGATCTTTGTACGCTGCATGGCACGATCCACGGCGGCGCGGTGATGGCATTCGCGGATTCGGTCGGTGCGGCCGCGACCGTCATCAATCTGCCGGCCGATGCGAAGGGCACCACCACGATCGAGAGCAAGACCAATTTTATCGGCGGCGCGAAGGAAGGCACGACGGTGGTCGCGGTCGCCACGCCCGTTCATCGCGGCCGTCGCACCCAGGTCTGGCAGACGCGGTTGCAGACGGAGGACGGCAAGCTGGTCGCAGTCGTGACCCAGACCCAGATGGTCCTCTGACTCGAGAGGCGTCCTCGAAACGTTAGCATTTTTAACCATTTATGACTGCGGATTGCGGCCTTCCGCCGCGATTCCAATCTGTTTAAGACTTGAAATTTATGGTGCGGCGCACAATATTGAGGTTCTAGGGATTCGACGCCTCCTCGGGGGATTTGCTGAGGAGAATGACCATGACGGCAGTTTTAGCTTCGAATGCCATAACTGGCCGGGGCACGATCCGGACATTGACGGCGCGCGAGATGCCGTTGCTGCGCGAGCATTTGCTGCGGCTGGATTCCAACAGCCGCCGCGATCGTTTCAATGGCGCCATCGACGAACGTTTCATCGAGTCCTATGCCGAGCGCTGCCTCGCAGACGGCACGGTGGTGATCGCTTATGTCGAGGACGAGCAGGTTGTCGCGGCTGCGGAATTGCATCAGCCGGATGCCTCACCCGACGGGATGCCGGAAATCGCGTTCAGCGTGGAGCCCCACGTTCGCCGCAAGGGACTCGGCAGCATTCTGTTCCGTCGTTTGATCGCGGAAGCGGAGGGGCGGGGTTATGAACGCCTTCGGATCACGACCGGCTACAGCAATGAGGCGATGCGCGCGCTGGCGCAGAAGTTCGGCGCGCGTCTGACCTTCCGTCAGGGCGAAACCACCGGCACGATCGACGTGAAGCCGTTGACCTTGCCCGTCGTTGAGGGCCGCTCCGTGCCGCGTGAAGCGCCGATCGAGCCCACCGACGCCGCGCGCGCGATCGTGACGATGAACCGTGCCTGGTGGCAGATGCTGCTGAAGATGTATGGGTTCGGCCGGGCGGCCTGATCGCCGCCGGACGCCGCGCAATCCAGTTGCGCGTCGCGATCAGATTCGCTTGTCGTTGCCGAACTTCCGAACCGCGCGCCGTTCGACCACGATCGAGCGCTGCGCACCTTGTTCGCCGGCTATCACGCGCGTGGTGGCGGTTCGCGCCGTTGAGCGGGCGACTTTCTTCACCTCGGCCTGGACGGCTTCGAGCGGCATCCCCATCAGCGAGGCCGCGATCTCGGCCTGCGAGTCCAGATCATCGGTGATGCCGCTGGCCGCGAAAATAGCTTCCTCCAATGTGGGAGGATCACGGCGGACTCGCCGGGTGCCGTATTTCGTCTGCCAGTCTTCGCTCATGGGTCGCCTCAAGATGTTGGCGCATACCTAGTGTGGTGGTTCAGAAGTCCGCCACACTATCGCAGCGAGTCGGTGAAGCGGACTTCTGAACCTGAACCACACGAGAATCATAAACTTGCTAGTGTCCCTTTAATTCCGAAGTTCGCATC
>Ga0153956_1000155_pt1 | contig 87504 bp, 67 predicted proteins | sample TSFL040MetaG_FD_104704 | JGI IMG/M metagenome (GOLD analysis project Ga0153956, IMG submission 104704) | Attine ant fungus gardens microbial communities from Florida, USA - TSFL040 MetaG | ecosystem: Host-associated > Fungi > Mycelium > Unclassified | place: USA: Florida, Wekiwa Springs... | reverse complement strand
TCAACCGCTATGGCGTCGGCCACGCGTTCGGCACCCATGTCGATAACGCCATCCGGCCATTGCGCGGCACCGATTTCCGCATTCGCACCGATATATCGGCCACGCTGTTTTTGTCGGCTCCCGAGGAATACGACGGCGGCGAATTGCTGATCGAGGACACCTACGGCGCGCATGCGATCAAATTGCCCGCGGGCCATATGGTGCTGTATCCGTCGACCAGCCTGCACCGGGTCGCGCCGGTGACGCGCGGCGAACGCATCGCCTCGTTTTTCTGGATACAAAGCCTGGTGCGGGAAGACAGCCAGCGCGCGCTCCTGTTCGATCTCGACACCGCCATCCAGAAACTCAATCACGATGTGCCGGATCACGCCTCCGTCGTGCCGCTCACTGGTGTTTACCACAATCTGTTGCGGCGCTGGGCCGATGCCTGAGCGACGAACCACGGAGCGCAAACTTTGCAAACAACAAGGATTTTGCCGGCCGTGAATCCTTGCGATCGACGGCCGTGAAAAAATAACGCCGCGGTTTTTTCTTCCAATGCCCAGCCGCCGGCTTAAAAAAATTCAATATATTTCGGGTCGACTATGTTTAAAAAAATCTGGTTTCAAACTCACTGGCTGCTCGGCATCACCGCGGGCATCGTGCTCGCCGTCATCGGCGTCACCGGAGCCTCGCTCTCCTTCCAAAACCAGATACTGCGCGCGCTGAATCCCGGCGTGGTCAGCATTGCCGAACCCGGCGAGCGCGGCCTGACCCCCGCGGAATTGTTCGCGCGCGTTCAAGCCGCCGCGCCGGACAAGAAAATGATTTCCCTCACGGTATCCAGCGATCCTCACGACGCGGCGCGTGTCAGCTTCGCCGGCGGCAACGGTCCGCGCGGCGAAACCCGCTATGTCGATCCCTACACCGGCGCGCTGCTCAGCCACGGCGCGCTGCGCGGTGAAAGCACGCTGCGCCTGCTGGACCAGATTCATCGCCGCCTTGCCGCCGGCGAAGTCGGAAAACAGATTACCGGCGCCAGCACGCTGGTGCTGGTCGTGCTCGCGCTTTCCGGCCTCTATCTGCGCTGGCCGCGCAGCGCCGGGAACTGGCGCAAATGGCTGACGCTGGACTGGGCGCGCAAAGGCCGCGGCTTCCTCTGGGATTTACACGCCGTGGCCGGTACCTGGGCGCTGGTGTTTTATCTCTGCGCCGCGCTCACCGGCCTGACCTGGTCTTACGACGGGTATCGCGGAGCGCTCTACGCACTGGCCGGCGCCGAAATGCCGCAACGTGGCGGTGCCGGCGGCAATGCGCAAAATCGTCAGGCGCAAAACCGCCAGGCCGATAATGGCCAGCGTGGCGAACGCGGTGAGCGTGCGGATAATCGCGGCGGCCCCGCGCTCGCTGGAGACGCGCCCGCGGGCGAACGCATGGGCAGACGCGGCGAAAGCGCCGATGGTCAAAGCAGCGAGCGCATGAGCGATACGGGCGCGCGCACCGGCGAACGCCGCGAGCAAGCGGGTCAACGTGCCGATGATCGCGGTGGCGAACGCGGAGCTCAGCGCGGTGAATCCGCGATCGACGGAGAGGCGCCCGCACAAGAACGTGGCAGGCAAGCCGGCGAACGCATGCGCGAATCGCGGTCCGGGCGCGACAACGCCAAGGGCGCCGCCGCCATCAACCTCGAAACCGTGTGGGTCGCGTTCCGGAATCAGGTCGGCGCTTTCAGCACCGCCACGCTGCGTCTTCCCGAGCGCGCGGGCGAGCCGGTGCAGGTTTCCTATCTCGATATCGACCCGCCGCACGAACGCGCCTTCAACCGCTTCAATATCGATCCGGCCAGCGGCGCCATCAGCAAACTCCAGCGTTACGCCGATAAAAAAACCGGCGAAAAACTCGTTGCCAGTATTTATCCTCTGCACGCCGGCAGCTTCTTCGGCGTCACCGGCAGCCTACTGATGATGATCGCGAGCCTCGGCATGCCCTTGTTCGCGATCACCGGCTGGATGCTGTATCTCGAACGCCGCGGCAAGCAACGCGCCGCGCGCAACGCCGCCAAAGCCGCAAAGGCCGCCGCCACCACGCCCAGCGGCGGCGAAACGATATTGATCGGCTACGCCAGCCAGAGCGGCCTCGCCGCGCAGTTGGCCTGGCAGACCGCGAGCAGCTTGCAGCATGCCGGCATGACCGTCGCGGTTCGCAATCTCGGCACCCTGGAGCCCGCCGTGCTCGGCCAGTTCCGGCGCGCGCTGTTTCTGGTCAGCACCTTCGGCGAGGGCGAAGCGCCCGACAGCGCGCGCGGTTTTTTCCGCAAGCTGAACACGATGGCGCTGCCGGAGTTGCAATTCGGCCTGCTCGCCCTGGGCGATCGCCAATATTCGACGTTCTGCGGCAGCGGCCGCCTGTTGGCAAAGTGGCTGCGCGATCGAGGCGCGGCCCCCTTGTTCGAAACCATCGAAGTCGATCGCGGCAACGCCGACGCGCTGCGCGACTGGCAACATCGTGTCAACGAATTGAGCGGCGCGGATAACGCATCCGCCTGGGAGACGGAAACGCCCTGGCAAAACTGGCGTCTTGCGCAACGTCGCCTGCTCAATCCGGATAGCGCCGGCGGCCCAGCCTTTCACGTCGAGCTTGAATCCGTCGATGGCGCCAAAGCCGATTGGCAGTCGGGCGATCTGGTGGAAATTCTCGCGCATCATTCCACGGAGCGCGTTCAACAATTCCTCGCCGCCATCAAGCTGAATGGCGACCGCCGCGTAGCGCACGGCGGCGGCGAAATCCATCTCGCGGAATTGCTGTCGCTCAGCCTGTTGCCCGACCCCGCCACCTTGCCGGCGCAGATCGGCGCCCAGCAGCTCGCGGACAGTTTGCACGCCCTGGCTCCGCGGCAATATTCCATCGCCTCCTTGCCCGAGGACGGGCGCGTGCAGCTGCTCGTGCGCCAGGCGCGTCATCCCGCCGCCGATAACGGCGACGACGGCGAACTCGGGCTGGCTTCCGGCTGGCTCACCGCGCACGCCACACCCGGCGACGCCATCGCGCTGCGACTGCGCAAACACAGCGGCTTTCATTTGGCCGACGACGCGCGCCCGCTGTTGCTGATCGGCAACGGCACCGGCCTCGCGGGCCTGCGCGCGCATCTGAAAGCACGAGTGAAAAGCGGCCACAAACGCAACTGGCTGATTTTTGGCGAGCGCAACGCCGCGCAGGATTTCCATTACCGCGAGGACATCGAAAACTGGCAAAGCGCGGGCTTTATCGAGCGCCTCGATCTCGCCTTTTCACGCGACCAGGAACAGCGCCGCTACGTGCAGCATTGCGTGCAAGAATCCGCGCAGCTGCTGCGCGAATGGATTGCCGCGGGCGCCGCAATTTACGTGTGCGGCAGTCTCGAAGGCATGGCGCCGGCGGTCGACCGCGAGCTTGCCGACATTCTCGGCGCGCGACAGCTGGAACAATTGGCGGCGGAAGGACGTTATCGCAGGGATGTTTATTGAGGATTTAGCGGTCGCATAATCCCATGCCGGCGCGGAATGCTTCGACTCGCAAACCGCGCCGGCCACGGCAGGCCCGATAGGCGCGACACGCGAATATTGCCTCCGCCTTGTCGCGCTCAACAACCCGGTGAGCGCCCCGCCCCGATCAACGCCGAGTCAGCGCCAACAGCATCAGCTCGATCATTTTGTCGATGTCCTCGAAACTCACATTCAGCGACGGCATGAAGCGCAGCAAATTCGGACGCGGCGCGTTCAACAGCAGGCCCTCCGGCGCCAGCAGGCGCGCGGCTTCGACAATGCGCGGCGTGACATCGCGCTCGAACACCAGGGCCTGCAACAGGCCCATGCCGCGCCGCGCAACGATGCCATGCGTACCGACCAATTGTTGGAGCCGGGATTCGAGATAACGCGCGCGCTGTTGAATACCCGCCATGAAATCGGGAGTGTTGACGGTTTGCAAAACCGCCAGCCCCACCGCCGTCATCAGCGGATTGCCGTTGTAGGTTCCGCCCTGGTCGCCCGGCTCGAAACAGCAGACGTTTTCCTTCGCCAGCAGCGCCGCCAGCGGCACGCCGCCGCCCAGGCCCTTGCCCAAAGTCATGATGTCCGGCTCGATGTCGAACTGCTCATAAGCGAACAATGAACCGCTGCGACCCACGCCGGTCTGCACTTCATCGGCGATGAGAAGCAGATTGTGTTCGCGGGTCAGCGCGCGCAGTTGCCGGATAAAATCGAGCTCGACCGGTACAACGCCGGCCTCGCCCTGCACCAGTTCCAGCATCACCGCAACGGTCTTGTCGCCGATCAGCGCTGTCACGCTGTCGATGTCGTTGAACAGCGCCTTGCGAAAACCCGGCACTTTCGGTTCGAACAATTGCTCCCAACCCGCCTTGCCCGAAGCGGACATCGTGGCCAGCGTGCGGCCGTGAAAACCATGGTCGAAGGTGATGATTTCATGCGCGCCCCGGCGATGCAGCGCCCCCCATTTGCGCGCCAGCTTGATCGCGCCCTCGTTGGCCTCCGCGCCGCTGTTGGCGAAAAACACGCGCTGCAGGCACGAATGCCGCACCAGAAAATCCGCCAGCGCAATGGCCGGCTCGTTGAAAAACGCGGGGCTGGCGTTGATCAATTGCGAGGCTTGGCGCGCGAGCGCCTCTGTCACCACCGGCGAGGCATGCCCCAGGCAATTCACCGCCCAGCCCTGAACGAAATCGAGATGACGCTTGCCTCGATGATCGACGAGCCACGATCCCGAACCGCGCACGAATACCTGCTCGGGGCGTTTGGCAACGGTCATCAGAGAGCGGGTGTCGTATCCGGAAAACTGCATAAATGCTCCTTGCCTCATTGCGGGGCGTGCGTCGATGGAAAATCAAGCGGAGAAAATATCGCCTGGAAAATAAGGCGGCAATAGCAAGACCGGGAGAAATGGGTTCCCAACTGCGTTCTTTCGCAACGCAAAACCATTCGCCTTGCCAGAGAAAATACGATTTCAGGAAAGGACGATTTCAGGAAGAGCGGGGGAAATGCGAAGACGCGCGGATCGAACAGCGGCCCTTGAGCGGACGATAAAAACAATGGCGACGCACCAAGCGCGAACTCAGCCGGCGCGAGCCAATGCCACTTGAAACAAGACGTGAAAGTTGGAGCGATACCGCCGGTTTTACCGGGGTTTCGCCCCGGCGTTGGATGCTTCAGGCACGCGAGGCAACATCGAACTCGATGGGAACGATAACCCAGGCATCCACCGCGACGCCGCCACGCTGGGCCGGCTGGAAACGCCATTTGCGCACGGCGGTGAGCGCCGCCTGGTCCAGGCGCGTGTAACCGCAGGAGCGCGCCAGCTGAATATCCATCGGCAATCCGTCGCGGCTGACCAGAACGCGCAGGCGCACTTCGCCGCGCTCGTGCATGCGTCGCGACTGGGCCGGATAAACCGGAGCCGGGTTATTCAGGTAATCGGCGTCGAAGCGCGGCTGCACGACCGGCGCCGACTCGGTGGGCGCGGCCTGCGGAGCCGCGCTTGCGGTGACCTGGCGAATCGCCGTGGTCGGCTCGTTGCTCGGCTCCAGGTTCAGTTCGGGTAGCGGGACGACAGCTTTGGGGGTGGTGACGGTTTCGGGTTCGGTGTCGCGGGTCGGCTCCGGTGTCGGCTTGGAGGTTTCGGTCATCGTGACCGTGACCGTGTCCAGGGGAAGCGGCTGGGTTTTCGACGACGGGTCGAGCAGGATCCAGCCCAGCACCAGGGCGTGCACGGCGATGGTCGCGATCAGTGCCCACGGGCGCTTGCCTGCCGCCTGCCGGCGTTCGCGCCGGACAAAACCGAGCGGCGCGGCGGGTTGTTGCGCGACCTGTGCTTGAGCGGGCGGCCATGCCACTGTCACTTGGGAATTCATACGATGACCCGTGCCAGAAAACCAACGAAAACGGCGCCGTAACGCCATCTCATCCATACACTTGCGAATTATTATCGTTTACATTCTGGTTTGCAAGGGGCTTGTGCACAGACCTGCACGGCCATTTCCGCTAGCCGGCTCGGCGTCATGCCCTACCGTTGGGGCCCCGACAGGCCGGTTTTCGCTTTTATAAATTGCCTCGACCCGCCGGAACAAACCCACCAGGGCCCTGCATTCGCATCCGCGGCTCGAAGCTTTTTTCTTGCACAATTTCCGCGCGGCGCGCACTCCGAGGCGGTCCGGGCCGTGGCTTTTTTGCGTCTTTATGACGACAATACCGGCCCCACTCCTGGGTCTTCCCGATTTTCTCCTGGAGCTGTTGATGGAGAGCAGTAAACAGGGTGCGTCCATCGCACCGAATGCGCAGATTCCGCCTGCCCCCGCCTCGCTGTTTTTTCGCCTCGCTTTGGTGTTGGGCGCGCTGTCCGCGGTGGGTCCGCTCGCCATCGATATGTATCTGCCCAGCTTTCCCGCCATCGCCCATGAATTCGGCAGTTCGCCGGCGGCGGTGCAGGCAACGCTGGCGTTTTATTTCATCGGCCTGGCCAGCGGCCAGATGGTCTATGGACCGATCTCCGACCGCTGGGGCCGCAAGCCGCCGCTGTATTTCGGCCTGGCGCTGTTCACCGTCGCCTCCGCCGGTTGCGCGCTCGCGCCCAATATCCAGACCTTGATGATTTCCCGGCTGGTGCAGGCCCTGGGCGGCGGCGCATCGATGGTGATCTCGCGCGCGGTGGTGCGGGACCATTTCGGCGAGCGCGATTCGGCGCGGCTGTTGTCGATGCTGATGCTGGTGATGGGATTGGCGCCGATCCTGGCGCCGCTGCTCGGCGGCCAGCTGGTCACGCTGCTGGGCTGGCGTTCGATCTTCTGTTTCCTGGTGCTGTTCGGGATTGTTATCCCTGCTCGGCATTCGCCGTTTTTTGCCGGAAAGCCTGCCGCCGGAACGGCGCCACCGGCATAGCGTCGGCACCATCCTCGGCATCTATGCCAGCCTGCTGCGCAATCGCCTGTTCATGGCGGATACGCTGTCCGCGAGCCTGATGACCGGCGCCATGTTTTCCTACATTTCCGGATCGCCCTTTGTGTTCATGGACGTGTTCAAGGTGACACCCCAGCACTACGGCCTGTTCTTCGGCGGCAATGCGTTCGGGCTTATCGCCACGTCGCAGTTGACCAGCCGGCTGATGGCGCGCTTCAAGGCGCGCGATATCTTGCGCGTGGTGTTGATGACCGCGGCGACGGCGGCCATTTTGCTGTTGGCTGCCGCGGTCACCGGCTTTGGCGGTTTTGCGGGCATTCTGGTGCCGCTGTTCATCGCCGTTTCCTGCCAGGGCCTCGTCTCGCCCCTGACCGCCGCGCTGGCGCTCGCGCCACAGGGACGCAATGCCGGCACCGCCTCCGCCCTGCTCGGCATGATTCCGTTTCTGGCCGGCGCCGGCGGCGGCGCGCTGGTGGGCTCGCTCTACGACGGCACCGCCATACCGATGGCGCTGGTTATCGCCGTCTGTTGCGCGGGGTCGTGTTCGATTCATTTGCTGTTCGGCCGCAAACCCATGCCCCAGGCGTGACGCCCGGACACGGGTTTGGTTTTTTATTTTCCGAACGGATGGAGGTTCAGCGGGCCGCGAGGTAGGTCTGCTCGCGCCGGCCGGGCTTGGACAGAACGAACTGCCAAAGCTGGATATTGCGCACCTGGAACGCGGCCGCGCAGATATTCAGGTAATAACGCCACATGCGGAAAAAGCGCTGGTCGTAGCGGTGTGCGATGCGACTCCAGTGCTGGCAGAAATTCTCGTCCCAGGCCTTCAGTGTCTTGCGATAGTCCGGGCCGAAATTCTGCATGTCCTCGACAATGAAATTGCGCTCCGCGGCGGCGGCGATCTGTTGTAACGAAGGCAATTCGCCGTTGGGGAAAATGTAGCGGTTGATCCAGGGATCGAAAGTCCGGCTGCTGCGGTTTTCACCGATGGTGTGCAGCAAGGCCATGCCGTCGTCGCGCAGCAGGCGCTCGACCACGGCCATGAATTCGGGATAGTTTTTGCGGCCCACGTGCTCGAACATGCCGACCGATACGATGCGGTCGTAATTGCCGCTCACGGCGCGGTAATCCTGCAACAGAATATTGACCGGAAGACCGGCGCAACGCTCCTGCGCGAATTGCGCCTGCTCCTTGGACACCGTGACGCCATCCACCGCCGCGCCGTAATGCGTCGCCGCGTACCAGGTGAAACTTCCCCAGCCGCAGCCGATATCCAGCACTTTCATGCCCGGTTGCAATTGCATCTTGCGGCAGATCAGATCGAGCTTGGCGAGCTGCGCGGCGTGAAGATCGGTCGCGTCTTTCCAGTAGCCGCAGCTGTAGGCCATGGTCTCGTCCAGCATCAGGCTGAACAACTCGTTGTCGAGATCGTAGTGCTTTTTCGCGACTTCATCGGCGCGGCGCGGCGATTGGCGGTTGCGAAAATAAGCACCCAGCAACTGCAGCGCGAAAGTCAGCCTCGGAATGGAAATGTCCTGCACGCGAACTTGCAGCAGGCGATAGAACAATTCGTCGAGCGCGGCGCAGTCCCAGTCGCCGTCCATGTAGGATTCGCCGAGGCCGAGCGAGCGCTTGAGAATGATGCGGTCGTAAACCCGGGGATTATTGATCTGCATATCCCACGGTCGGTGCCCGTCGATGGCGATGCCGGCCTTCCCGGTCAGCTCGCGCCACTGCGCCTCGGAGCCACTATGATGGTGGCGCTCAACTTTGCCGTCCGGCATCGAAATAGGCTCTGACACAGCGCATCCTCCGCAAATGGCAGCAGCGCCTGATTCGTCGGCAGACGCCAGCTCGGTAACCACAGTGGGAACGAACAAAAACCAGTCAGGACCGAAAATACCTGATTTACAACGGCCAGTTCAAGCCGTTGGCGAAATCAGCGCGCGACCCGCGCGTGATTTCGCCAAGTTTTTTGAAAAGAATTCGGCTCAGTGCTGCACAGTGATCGGATTCTGTTTCAACTCGTCATCGTGCCCGGTGCGATTGCCGAGCAAGGCGCCGAGCGCGGTTTGCAGATAAGCGTCGAGCACTTTTTCCATGCGCTGCTGGCGCTCCGGATCGCTGACCGGGGTTTCCGCCATCGGCAGTAAATCGAAACTCGTCAGATGCGAGGCGCTGCCCGGCGTTTGCGTCAGCAGATAACGCCCCTGCACCAGCGCCACGATCTGCTCGCTGCCGGAAGGCTTGATCACCGCGATACCGGGATCGTCGGCCGGCAGCGCCAGCAGATTGCGTCCCCAGCAATGTTGCGTGTAACTGCCGCCGAGCATGCCCATGACCGTCGGCACCACGTCGACCTGCGAGCCGACCACGCTGCGCACCTTGCCGAAATGTTCCTGGATATCCTTGCCCCACAGCAGCAGCGGCACGTGGAAACGAATCAGATCCATTTCCGTCAGCTGGGTGGCGCCGCCGAAACCGTGATCGCCCACCAGCACGAATAATGTGTCGTCGAAGCCACCGTGTTGCGTGATCTTTTTAAAGAACTGGCCCAGCGCATAGTCGGCGTAACGCATCGCCGTCAGGTGTTCCTGCTCGACGCCATCGACCATCACCCTGTCGACGGGCAAGGGTTGCGGCAGCGCATACGGCGTGTGATTCGACAGCGTTTGCAACATCGCGTAATACGGATGTCCGCTCTGTTCCATGCGCACGATTTCCTCGAACGCGCGGTCGAACATATCCTCGTCGGAAACACCCCAGGTGGGATCGGAGAAGCGCGGATTCACGAAATCGTGGCGACCGACGAAACGGCCAAGCCCCTGCGCGCGAAAGAAACCGCCCTGGTTGTCCCAGGCGAAATCGCCGTTGTAGACAAACACGTTGTCGTAATCGCGCTGCGACAACACTTTCGGCAATCCGGAAAAATGATGCGAGCCCTCGGGCTGCTGCATCAGGTATTCGTAGTGCGGCAGGTTCGGAAAACAGCCGAAGGTGGCGAACATGCCTTGATGCGTGTGGGTGCCGTTGGAAAAGATGTGATTGAACAGCAAGCCCTCGCCGGCCAGCGCGTCGAAAAACGGCGTGATTTTCTGGCTGTTGCCGAGCACGCCCACGCGCTGCGCGCTGAAGCTTTCCATCAGCACGATCACCACGTTTTTATAAGGCGCGACAGCGCCGGCGGGAGGATCGATGCGACGCAACAACGGAAACTGTTCCGGAGCGAGCAATGTATCGCCGGGCTGCAACCATTCCTTGCGCACGATAGCCAAGGCCTCCTGTGCCGGCATGCGGTCGATCCAGGGATTTTTTTCGTTGCGGCTGAGCGCCTGCTCCGCCGCCTTGATCAGCGTATGAGCGCCATTCAACGCCAGATGATTGGCAAACAGCGAATCGCTGTGAAACGCATCGCCCCAACGCAACGGCGGCCCCGAACGGAAAGTGCCGCGCGCGCAGGCCGCGGTGATCAGCACCAGCACCAGCGTCAGTCCCAGTCGCGCCCGATAACGAACCGGGACTCTGGCCGGCCAGCGTGTTTTGCGATCCACGCGACGCAGCAGGAAGATGGCGGACAGCGCCAGCGCCGCGCAAAGCAGCAGCAGGCGCACGACGGGGAAGCCGTACCACAACATGCTGACGACGGTTTTGGGATCTTCTTTCAGGTACTGGAATACCAGGCTGTTCAGGCGCGTATGAAATTCCCGGTAGAAATCCAGTTCGAGCACCGCGAGGAAACTGAACACCAGCAACCAGAATCCCAGCCAGGTGTTCCAGGCCCGGCGCGCGCCCAAGCCGCCGGGAAGGAAAAACGCGAGCACCAGAGGCGCCAGCGCATAGCTCGTCATGATCAGATCGAAACGCAGGCCGACGCCGAAGGAAACCAGCAGATCCGATGCCGCCGCATCGCCGATCAGGGCGCGGTTGTAATACAGCAGTAGCGCGCGGGCGACGGCAAACAGCGCGAGAAACACGGCGGCGGCGCCCAGCGTATAGACAGAGTCGGCGGCCAGCGAATAACGTGGGGATCGGGTCAACGGTGACATGGGTTTTCTCGGAAGCACGGCGGTAAGACCCGTCCCGCGCACACGGCTCAGTAACGGGCACGGCATATTACAGGAGCATTACAGAAGCGTCGACCGTGTAAAGTTGGAGCGACGCAACTCCATCCGCCGGCGCTGGTCTAATTTTGTCGTTTTGGAAAGGAACAGGTGTGGCTGATACCGCGCCGCGTTGAGAAAAGCCCTTGGAAGAACTGAGAAAAGCCTTTGGAAAATCCTTGCGATTGCTATAGTTATGCGCCCGGCCCGACAACTTCTGCGGGCCGTCCACCCATGTATAATGCGGGATTCCCACCGAGCCAGTCGTCGAGATGATAGCAAGTATGCCTATGCGTCAGCGCCTTACCCCCCTGAGTCTGCTTCTGTTGCTGGCGCTGATCGCGCCGCTGGCCCTGGCCAAGGCCGAATTGCCGGACAAACCGCCAACCTGGGAGCCGGTTCATGGCAAAACCGCCATCGAAGTCGTCTCCAAGCTGGAAAACAAGCACTATCGCAAGCAGCCGCTGGACGCCAACTTATCCAGCCAGCTGCTCGACAGCTACCTGAAGAGCCTCGATCCCGCCCGCCTCTTTCTGCTGCAGACCGATGTCGACAGCTTCGCGCGCTATCGCGGCACGCTCGGCGACACGCTGCACAAGGGCGATCTGGAGCCGGGTTACGTGGTGTTCCGCCGCTACCAGGAACGCGTGGTGCAGCGCCTGAACGGCATCCTGGCGAACCTGCCCGCCACTATCGCGGCGATGGATTTCAGCAAGGACGAATACCTGGATCTGGAACGCGACAAGAATCCCACCTGGCCGAAAACCCAGGCCGAAGCCGACGAGCTGTGGCGCCTGCGCCTGAAAAACACCGTGCTCGGCCTGCGTCTGGCGGGCAAGAAACCCGCGGACATCACCAAGCTGCTGGAAAAACGCTATCGCAATCAGTTGAATCGCGTGAAGCAGTACAGCGGCGAGGACGTATTCCAGATCTACATGAATGCGCTGACCGGCCTCTACGATCCGCATACCAATTATTTTTCGCCGCGCACCTCGGAAAACTTCAACATCAACATGAGCCTCAAGCTTGAAGGCATCGGCGCCGTGTTGCAGATGGAAGACGAGTACACCAAGGTCGCGCGCCTCGTGCCCGCCGGTCCCGCCGACAAGCAGGGCGAGCTGAAGCCGTCCGACCGCATTGTCGGCGTGGGCGAAGGCAAGGGCGGCGAAATCAAGGATGTGGTGGGCTGGCGCCTGGATGACGTGGTCGACCTGATTCGCGGCTCCAAAGGCAGCACCGTGCGCCTGGAAGTCATCCCCGCCGCGGCGAAATCCGACGGCGAGCACAAGCTCATTTCCATCGTGCGCAACGAGGTGACGCTGGAAGAACAGAGCGCGCAGAAAAAAGTGCTTGAGCTCAAGCAGAACGGTCGCAACGTCAAGATCGGCGTGATCAATGTTCCGGCGTTTTACATCGATTTCGACGCCATGCGCCGCGGCGATCCCAACTTCAAGAGCACCACGCGCGATGTGCAGAAACTGCTGTCCGAACTCGTGACCGAAGACGTGCAGGGCGTCATCATCGACCTGCGGGACAATGGCGGCGGCTCACTTCAGGAAGTGAACGAGCTGATCGGGTTGTTCATCGATTCCGGCCCCACCGTGCAGATCCGGAATTCATCGTCCCGTCTCCCCGTCCACGATGGCAAACCGCGCAGCGGCCCCTACTACGACGGCCCGCTCGCCGTGATGATCAACCGCCTCAGCGCTTCCGCGTCGGAGATTTTCGCCGGCGCCATCCAGGATTATCAGCGCGGCCTGATCATCGGCAACCAGTCCTTCGGCAAAGGCACGGTCCAGTCGCTGATGCCCCTGCAATACGGCGAACTGAAACTGACCGAATCCAAGTTCTATCGCATCTCCGGCGACAGCACCCAGAACCGCGGCGTGGTGCCCGACGTGTTGTTCCCCGCCGTGTATGACGACAAGGAGGTCGGTGAAAGCGCGCTCGACAAGGCCCTGCCCTGGGATCAGATTCCTCCGATTCCGCACCGCGTTTACTTCGATATCCGTTCGGCCTTGCCGAGCCTGATCACGCAGCACGTGCAACGCGTGAAAACCGATCCCGACTTCGTGTTTGTCACCTCTCAGCTGGCTCTGGCCGACGAGGCCCGCAAGCGCAATCGCCTGTCGCTCAACGAGAGCGTGCGCAAGCGCGAGCTGAACGAGGAAAAAGCACAGCGGCTCGAACTGGAAAATAAACGCCGTCTGGCCAAGGGCGAAAAACCGCTGGCCAAGCTCGACGACAGCGCCGATGGCGACAATGCCGAGGATGCTGCCGAAGCGCCGGATCCGGCCGACAAGAAAAAGGACAAGGAGCCCGACCCGATGCTGAACGAAGCTGGCCGGGTGCTGATCGACGCCCTGCCGGTCTATCAGAAGCCTTCCTTCGCCAATCGTTACGAGTGAAACGCAACGCGCCTCAGGGATGAGGCGCGCAATTTATAGCTATCTACCCGCCAGTATTTATCTGACCGCGCTCACTCAACGCGTCTGCGTGCGCATGGTGACGAACTCTTCGGCGGCCGTGGGATGAATTCCCAGGGTGCTGTCGAAATCCGCCTTGGTGGCACCCGCGCGAATCGCCACCGCCAGCCCCTGAATGATTTCCCCCGCCTCCGGGCCCAGCATGTGCGCGCCGACCACGCGGTCGCTGGCCTTGTCGACGATCAGCTTCATCAGCGTTTTTTCGCTATTGCCGGCCAGGGTGTGCTTGAGCTGGGTGAAGCGGGCAACGAAGACGGCGATATCGCCGAAACGCTCGCGGGCATGCTCTTCGCTGTAACCCACCGTCGCCAGCGTCGGTTGGCTGAAAATGGCGGTAGGAACGAACCCGGTATCGACCTGCGTGGGACGCCCCTGAAACAAGGTCTTGACCACCGCCATGGCCTGGGCCAGCGCCATCGGCGTCAGCTCGATGCCGCCGATCACGTCGCCAATGGCGTAGATGTTGGGCGCACTGGTTTGATAAAAACCGTTGACCGCGATATGCCCGGTTTCCGATAACGCCACGCCCGCCGCGTCCAATCCCAGTTCGGTCACGCGCGGCTTGCGCCCCGTTGCGTACAACACGCAATCGCAATCGATGGTCGAACCATCCTGCAAGGTTGCGCGCAGGCAGTCCCCGGCTTTATCGATGCGCGCCACCTCCTGGCGGAATTGCAGCTTGACCCCTTTTTTCTCCATTTCATCGACGAGGTGCTCGCGCATCTCGCGATCAAAACCGCGCAAAAACAAATCGCCGCGATAGAGCAGGTGCGTGTCCGCGCCCATGCCGTTGAGGATGCCGGCAAATTCAACGGCGATGTAACCACCGCCCACCACGATGACGCGCTGCGGCAAGGCTTCGAGATGAAACAGTTCATTGGAGGTAATGACGTGCTCGCTGCCGGGGAAACCGGGCACCCAGGGCCAACCGCCGGTGGCGAGCAGGATATGGCGGGCGCTGTAGCGGTTGCCGTCGACCTGCACGGTATGCGCGTCGAGCAGGGAAGCCTGCCCGCGGTACAGCGCAACCTGCGCCTGATCCAGCAAGCGCCCGTAGACGCCATTGAGGCGTTCGATTTCGCGATCCTTGTTTTGAATCAGCGTGGCCCAATCGAATACCGGCGCGCCGATATCCCAGCCATAACCCGAGGCATCGCGAAACAATTCATCGAAATGGGAAGCATAGACAAGCAACTTTTTCGGAACACAGCCGACATTGACGCAGGTGCCGCCGAGATAATGATCCTCCGCCACCGCCACCCTGACGCCAAGCTGCGCCGCCATCCGCGCGGCGCGCACGCCGCCGGAGCCCGCGCCAATCACAAACAAATCGTATTGATAGTCGCTCACATCGATCCCCGCACCCCAAATAAACCGTTAGCTTACAGGAGCGGGAAAGCGCCGCAAAACTACGCGCAAGGAACTGTGATTCAGACGCTGATATCAACCGTATGACGGCGCCGATCGGCGCCGGTGCGCCGGTCCATCGGGCCATTGTCCTTGCGCCGGCCACGGCGATCGGGATTGCGGCGCCGCTCGACGGCCGGCTTCGCGTCGGCATTGGCATTGGCATGCGTGAGCGGAACGGAATCCGGCTCAGTGCGGGAAACAGGCTTCGGCGCCGGATCGATCCGCGCCAGCGGCGCGGCAACGGGACGAATGTCAATCATGAAGGCCCCTCCTGGTCCGGGCTATCGACAGCGTGCGACGAAACTTTAGTCAACCGATGGGTTAAACCAGGCCAGCTCGTCGCGCAACTTCACCACTTCGCCGACGATGATCAGCGTCGGTGGGCGAATGCCCGCATCGGCCACCCGCCCCTGCATGTCGCCCAGCGTTCCGCTGATAACCCTTTGCTGCGGCGTGGTGCCCTGCTGTATCAGGGCTATGGGCGTGTCGGGCGAGCGGCCGTGGGCGACCAGCTGGGTGCAGATCGCCGGGAGCCCGACCAGCCCCATGTAAAACACAACGGTCTGGTTGGCCTGCACCAGCTCGGTCCAGGGCAGATCGGTGCTGCCATCCTTCAGATGTCCGGTCACAAACCGCACCGACTGCGCGTAATCGCGGTGGGTAAGCGGGATACCCGCGTAACAGGCGCAGCCCGACGCCGCGGTGATGCCCGGCACCACCTGAAAAGGAATCCCGTGGTCGGCCAGCAGCGCGATCTCCTCTCCGCCGCGGCCAAAAATAAAAGGATCTCCGCCTTTCAGCCGCAACACCCGCTTGCCCTGGCGCGCCAGGTCGAGCAGCAGGTTGTTGATATCCTGCTGCGGCAGCGCGTGGTCGGCGCGCGCTTTCCCGACATAAATCCGCTCCGCGTCGCGGCGGCACAGATCGACGATCTCCGGCGCCACCAGCCGGTCGTACAGCACCACGTCGGCTTTCTGCATCAACCGCAGGGCCTTGAAGGTCAGCAGATCGGGATCTCCCGGCCCCGCCCCCACCAGCCAGACCTCGCCGCCGGTCACCGGCTGCTCGCTGTTCAGCCGCTCCGCCAGCTCCCCGGCCGCCTGTTCGTCACGGCCAGCCAATACCAGCTCCGCAATCGGGCCGTCGAGCACGTCCTCCCAGAAGCGCCGGCGCTGATCCGGCTCGGGCACCCGCTGCCGGGCGCGCTCGCGAAACCGCGCCGCCAGCATGGCGAGACGGCCATAGGCCGCGGGAATCCACGATTCCAGTTTCGCGCGCAACTGCCGCGCCAGCACCGGCGAGGCGCCACCGCTGGAAATGGCCACGATCAAGGGAGAGCGATCGATAATCGAGGGGAGAATCACGGAGCAGAGCTCGGGGTTGTCGACCACATTGACCGGTATGCGGCGCGCCTGCGCAGCGGCGGATACCGACTCGTTGATCGAATGCTCATCGGTGGCGGCGATGACCAGCACCGTATCGTTCAAATCGTCCGCGCAGTATGCGCGCTCCCGGACTTCGCCTCCCGACGCCAGCGCCAACTGGCGCAACTCCTCCGCGACAACCGGCGCCACCACCTGCACGCGGGCTCCGGCGCGCGCCAGCAGCCGCGCCTTGCGCAGCGCAATGGGCCCGCCGCCGACAATCAGGCAGGAGCGATCGTTGAGTCGAGTGAACAGAGGCAAATAGTCCATGGCTTTATCTGGCTAGATCGGCCCGTCATCGGGCCACGGTGAAAAACAGAACCCATCCGCGATGGAGGATCGGGCGGCACAGGCCGCGATGGTCTTGCACGATCGTCGAATGCAAAAGTATGAGCTTCGCCGCCGCCACAAGGCCAGTGGAAATCGTGACAGGCGGAGCATGACGCGCCGGCGAAGACCGGCGCGCCAGGCAGCATTTATCCCAGGCGCCGCAGTCCACCGGCATAATTCACCAGCGCATCGGGAACGATCACGCTGCCATCCGCCTGTTGATAGTTTTCGAGAATCGCCACCAGCGTGCGCCCGACCGCGAGCCCGGACCCATTGAGCGTATGCAGATACTCCGGCTTGCCGGTTTCCGGATTGCGCCAGCGCGCCAACATGCGCCGCGCCTGGAAATCGCCGAAATTACTGCACGAGGAAATCTCGCGATATTTATCCTGCGCCGGCAGCCACACCTCCAGGTCGTAGGTGCGTTGAGCCGAAAAGCCCATATCGCCACCGCACAGCAATACCTTGCGATACGGCAACTCCAGCAACTGGAGAATACGCTCGGCGTGGCCGGTCAACGCCTCGAGCGCCGCAACCGATTGATCCGGCCGCACCAGACGCACCAATTCCACTTTTTCGAACTGGTGCTGACGGATCATGCCGCGGGTATCGCGGCCGTAACTGCCGGCCTCACTGCGAAAACACGGCGTATGGCAGGCGAACTTGATGCCGTCCGGCCCCAGCTGGTCCGCTTCGTAAATCACGTCGCGCGCCATGTTCGTCACCGGCACTTCGGCGGTGGGAATCAAATAATAATTCTGCTCGCCCTGAAGCTTGAACAAATCCTCTTCGAACTTCGGCAGCTGGCCGGTGCCGCGCAGGGAATCCGCGTTGACCATGTACGGCGTATAGATTTCCTGGTAGCCGTGATTGATCGTCTGCGTGTCGAGCATGAATTGAATCAGCGCGCGATGCAGGCGTGCCAGGCCGCCGCGCAGTACGACGAAGCGGCTGCCGGTGATTTTCGCGGCGCTGTCGAAATCCAACCCGCCAAGCTGCTCGCCGATATCGACGTGGTCGCGAATCGGAAAATCGAAAACGCGCGGTTGTCCCCAGCGGCTGATTTCGACATTGGCGGTTTCGTCGCGCCCCTCCGGCACGCCCTCGTCGGGCAGATTGGGCACGCTGAGCAACAAGGTATCCAGTTCGTGCTGCGCCTGTTTGGCCTGCTCCGTCACCTGCGCCAGCTGTTGTTCGATCTTGGTGAGCGTGGCGTTGACCTGCGCCTTCGCCTCATCCACGGACAGTCCCGACTTGATCAGCTCGCCCACTTTTTTGGAGGCCTGGTTGCGCTCGGCCAGCAGAGTCTGGCTGTCGGTATCGGCTCTCTTGCGCGCCGCGTCCAGGCTGCGGAACAACTCGACCGGAAAATCAAAACCTTTTTTGGCGAGGCCGCGCGCCACGGCTTCGGGATCCTGGCGGATTAATTTGATATCGAGCATTTAACTATTCCTGTCGGTTATTCGTAACGCTGATTGGGGCTGGACTGATCGAGACTGCGCAACCAGGCCAGTTTTTCGGCGATTTTCTTTTCGAGGCCGCGCTCGACCGGATGGTAATACGTCCGGTCCTTGAGCTCTTCCGGAAAATAATTTTCTCCGGCCGCGTAACCCTGGGGGTCGTCATGCGCATAACGATATTCGGCGCCGAACCCGCTCTCTTTCATCAGGCGCGTCGGCGCGTTGCGCAAATGCACCGGCACATCGAAGCTCGGGGATGCCGCCACATCAGCCTTGGCCGCGTTGAAAGCGCTGTACACTGCGTTGCTTTTCGCCGCGCAGGCGAGATACACCACCGCCTGGGCAATGGCCAGCTCGCCCTCGGGACTGCCCAGGCGCTCCTGCACATCCCAGGCGTTGAGCGCCAGCTGCAAGGCGCGGGGATCGGCATTGCCGATGTCCTCGGTCGCCATGCGCACCACGCGGCGCGCCATATACAAAGGATCGCAACCGCCATCGAGCATGCGCACGAACCAATACAGCGCCGCATCCGGCGAGCTGCCGCGCACCGCCTTGTGCAGCGCGGAAATCTGCTCATAGAACAGATCGCCGCCCTTGTCGAAACGGCGCACATTGCCTTGCAGCACTTCATCCAGCACCGCGGCGTCGACGGTATCGCGCTGCAGCATGCCCGTCATGTCGATGGCCAGCTCCAGTAGATTCAACGCCCGCCGCGCGTCGCCATCCGCCGCCAGAACCAGGCGCTGCAGTTGCGCGTCCTCGATGGGCGGCGCGTCCGGCTGTTGCGCCAGGGCGTGGCGCGCGATATCGAACAGCGCCTTTTCGCCCAGCGACTGCAGCCGGTAAACCCGGGTCCGCGAGAGCAGCGCGTTGTTCAATTCGAAGGAAGGATTTTCCGTGGTCGCGCCGATGAAAATGACCGTGCCGTCTTCGACAAAAGGCAGGAAAGCATCCTGCTGGGATTTGTTGAAGCGGTGCACCTCATCGATGAACAAAATGGTCTGGCGACCTCTTTGTTGCTGCTGCCTGGCCTCGTCGATCGCCGCGCGGATTTCCTTCACGCCGGACAACACGGCGGACACGGAAATGAAATGGGCATCGCACAGCGACGCGATCAGTTTGGCCAGCGAAGTCTTGCCGACGCCCGGCGGCCCCCACAGGATCATGGAGTGCAGCACGCCGGCTTCGAGCGCTTCGCGCAGGGGTTTGCCCTTGGCCAGCAGATGCTCCTGGCCGTAATACTCGTCCAGGCCGGTGGGCCGCATGCGCGCGGCCAGCGGCTGGTACTGGGTCGAACTCGACTCGAACAGATTACGATTCATCGACCACCACATCGACGCCGGCGGGCGGTACAAATTGGAACAATGAATCGGCGAGATTCGGATTGCTCGCCACATTGTCGAAGCGGATATCGGTGCGCTGGTCGAGATTGTCCTGAAGCACCAGCTCGCTCACGGTATTGCCCGAAAAATACAGGCTGAGCGAATGAAACAGTGCGTTTTTCTGCTTCGGCACCAGCTGAAACCGATCGCCGGCGCTGCCCTGCTCCCAGGTGACCGTGTAGTTGTTGCGCAGGCGCGCGCTGTCGCCGCTGAAAATCAAGGCCGGCGTGTCGGCCAGTTCGCCTTTGAATGCCTGCTTGGTGGCCTGCTCCAGATCGCGGTCGAAACGCCACAGGACCTTGCCGTCGGTCACGATGAGATAGGCGAAAGGCGCGGTGGTTTCCCAGCGCAGATGATTGGTGCGCCTGACCGCCAGCGTGCCCTGCGAGGTCTGCAGGACCTTGCCCTTGTCATCCGTCACGGTCTGCGTGAATTGCGCCTGCATCGATTTGAGCGGATCGAGATGCGCGCTCAGCTTTTGCAGGGCCGCGTCATCGGCGCGCACCAGCGCCGCGAAAGCCATCGAAAGAAACAACATGCCTGTGCGCATGATCATACTGCGTCAATCCCGGGGCGCCGGCGGCGCCAGAACTTCGCGGCTGCCATTGGTGTTCATGGCGCTCACCACACCCGCCGCTTCCATCGCCTCGATCAGACGCGCAGCCCGGTTGTAGCCAATCCGCAATTTACGTTGTACGGAAGAAATCGAAGCGCGCCGGGTTTCGCAGACGAAGCGCACCGCTTCGTCATACAGGGCGTCCTCCTCCGATCCCTCGCCACCTTCACCGCCCTCGACCGGGAAGCCGGGCACGCCGTCGTAGCCGCCCCCTTCTTCCAGCAATCCCTCGATATAGTCGGGCTGGCCGCGCCGCTTCCAGTCGGCGACCACGCGGTGAACCTCCTCGTCGGAAACGAAGGCGCCATGCACGCGCACCGGCAGGCCGCTGCCGGGAGGCATGAACAACATGTCGCCGTGACCCAGCAATTGTTCGGCGCCGCCCTGATCGAGGATGGTGCGCGAATCGATACGCGAAGACACCTGAAAGGCGATCCGGGTCGGAATGTTCGCCTTGATCAAGCCCGTGATGACATCGACCGAGGGACGCTGCGTGGCGAGCACCAGATGGATGCCCGCCGCCCGGGCCTTCTGGGCGATACGCGCGATCAGCTCTTCCACCTTCTTGCCGACGATCATCATCATGTCGGCGAACTCGTCGATGAACACAACGATCATCGGCAGGATTTCCAGGGGCGGCGCCTTCGCCACCTCCTCGCCCGCTTCGTAGTGTTCTTCGGGTTTCCAGAAGGGATCGGGAATCGGCTCGCCGGCCTGCGCCGCATCCTGCACCTTGCGGTTGAAACCCGCCAGGTTTCGCACGCCCAGGGCCGCCATCAGCTTGTAGCGCCGCTCCATTTCCGCCACGCACCAGCGCAGGCCCGCGGCGGCATCCTTCATGTCGGTGATCACCGGCGCCAGCAGATGGGGAATGCCTTCGTAAACCGAGAGCTCCAGCATTTTCGGATCGACCATCAACAGGCGCACATCCGCCGGCGTCGCCTTGTAAAGAATGCTGATCAGCATGGCGTTGACGCCAACCGACTTACCCGAGCCCGTGGTACCCGCCACCAGCAGGTGCGGCATGCGCGCCAGGTCCGCCACCACCGGTTCGCCGCTGATATCATGACCGAGCGCCAAGGTCAGGGGCGACCTGGCCTCCTCGTACGCCTTGGAAGACAGCACTTCGCGGAAATTCACGACCTCCCGGTCTTCGTTGGGGATTTCGATCCCCATCACCGATTTGCCCGGAATGACTTCCACCACGCGCACGCTGATGACCGCCAGCGAACGCGCCAGGTCCTTGGCCAGGCCGGAAATCTTGCTGGCTTTCGTGCCCGGCGCCGGTTGAATCTCGAAACGCGTGATCACCGGGCCCGGCAAGACGGCAACGACCTCCGCGCTGACGCCGAAATCGGCGAGCTTGAGCTCCAGCAATTTGGAGAGCGCTTCCAGCGTTTCGGTCGAGTAACCCTTCTTGCGGCTGTGATCGGCCATGTCCAGGAGGTCGAGCACCGGCAAACTGCTGCTCGACGGCGCGAACAGCGATTTCTGGCGCTCCTTGTCCGCGCGCTCGCTGCGCACCGGTTTCGGCGGCGCTGGCGGAGGCGCCACCACCTTGGGCGGCGTGCGCACTTTTTCCCTTTCTTTCTGCTTGACCAAGGCCTCCTGGCGCTGGCGCTGGGCTTCGCGGTCGACACGGTCGCGCGCCTGATGCTGCTGGCGGCGCTGCAGCCATTCGCGGAAGCGCTCGTAGCTGCGCAAGATGAACTCGCCGGTCCGGTCCATCAGCTGCAGCCAGGAGAGATCGGTAAATACCGTCAGGCCGAACAGCAACACAGCCACCAGCATGAGGCGGCCGCCGATGCTGCTGAACGCCTTGAGCGCGGCGCCGCCGAGCGCCTGCCCGAGCACGCCGCCGGCGCCGAACGGCAGATTGCCGCCGTGACCGTCGCTGATATTGGCCAGGCCGGTACTGGCGATCATGACCAGTGTCAAACCGATCAGGCGCACCACGAAGCCCGGCCAGTCGAAACCGTCGCTGCGCTGGCGATCGCGGTACAGGATCCAGGCGCGATAGCCGATCAGCAGTGGAAACAGGTAGGCCATGTAGCCAAAGAGGGAGAAAAAGACGTCGGCGAACCAGGCGCCCGCCGGCCCACCCGCATTATGGATATGGTCGCCGCCGCCAGTGCGCGACCAGCCCGGATCCTGGGGGTGGTAGGTCAGCAGCGCCATCCAGAGGTAGAGACAGACCGCAACCAGGGCGATGAAGGCGCCTTCGCGCAGACGCAGACGTCGCTTGTCAACGCCGCCGGATGCTACCGCTGCGCTCTGGACGGGTTTATTCAATGCTCGCTTCCGCACTTGAGTTGAAAGATGAAAAAACGCGGCCATATTATCACTTCAGCACGTTTTTTGCCGCAACGCGGCGGGGTCCCATTTTGCGACGCAGCGCGTTTTTCCAGTATTATGCGGCCACGCCTCAGTAGATTCTGGAATTTGCCATGAGCAGTACACAACACCATCGCCTGATTATCCTCGGCTCCGGCCCGGCCGGTTATACCGCGGCGGTGTACGCCGCGCGCGCCAACCTGAATCCGGTGGTCATCACCGGCCTGCAACAGGGCGGCCAGTTGACCACCACCACGGAAGTCGATAACTGGCCCGGCGACGCCGAAGGCGTCCAGGGCCCCGACCTGATGATGCGCATGCAACAGCACGCCGAGCGCTTCAACACGCAGATGATCTTCGACCATATCGAAGAAGCGGTGCTGACCCAGCGCCCCTTCCTGCTCAAGGGCAGCAGCGGCACTTACAGCTGCGATGCCCTGATCATCGCCACCGGCGCCTCCGCCCAATACCTGGGACTCCCTTCGGAAAGCGCCTTCATGGGCAAGGGCGTCAGCGCCTGCGCCACTTGCGATGGTTTCTTCTACCGCAACCAGAAAGTCGCGGTCATCGGTGGCGGCAACACCGCTGTCGAAGAGGCGCTGTACCTGGCGAATATCGCCTCCGAGGTCACGCTGATTCACCGCCGCGACACGCTGCGCGCCGAAAAAATCATGCAGGACAAGCTGTTTGAAAAAGCGCGCCACGGCAACGTTCGCATCCTCTGGCACCACACGCTGGACGAAGTGCTGGGCGACGACAGCGGCGTTACCGGCCTGCGGCTGGCCAGCACGCAGGATGGCAGCAAGCAGGACATCGACGTCAACGGCGTCTTCATTGCCATCGGCCACAAACCCAACACAGACATTTTTGTCGGCCAGCTCGACATGCAGGACGGTTATATCAAGGTGCGCAGCGGCGCTAACGGCAACGCAACCGCCACCAACATCCCCGGCGTGTTCGCCGCCGGCGACGTCGCCGACCACGTTTACCGTCAGGCGGTGACTTCGGCCGGCTTCGGCTGCATGGCCGCGCTGGATGCGGAGCGTTATCTCGACGATCTGAAATAATCCCTGCGCAGCCATGCTGGTGCTGCCACAGCTCCACCCCGATAACGTGGAGTTCCCTCCCGTCGAGCAGGCCTTGGATGATCCCAATGGCCTGCTCGCCTTCGGCGGCGATCTTCGCCCCGAACGATTGCTCGCCGCATATCAACACGGCATTTTCCCCTGGTATCAGGATGATCAACCGATCTTGTGGTGGTCTCCCGATCCGCGCGCCGTGTTATATCCCGATCGAATCCACATTTCCCGCAGCCTGCGGCGCGTGTTAAGGCGCGAGGATTTCACGGTCAGCATGGATCGCTGCTTCGCGGAGGTCATGCGGGAATGCGGCGCAGCGACCAAACGCCGGCCCAGCACATGGATTACCCTGGCGATGCGCCGGGCTTACGAAGCAATGCATCATCTCGGCCACGCTCATTCCGTGGAAGTGTGGCAATCGGGGAAACTGGTCGGCGGCATGTACGGTATGGCGCGAGGGCAGGTTTTCTTCGGCGAATCCATGTTCAGCAGAGTCACCGATGCCTCGAAAGTCGCACTGGTTCACCTTTGCGGCCAGTTGCGGCAGTGGGGATTTGCCGTGATAGACTGCCAAATAAGCAGCAATCATTTACACAGCATGGGCGCATGCAACATCAGCCGCGCCGGATTTCAGCACCTGCTGAAACAGTATGGCAACCGCCCATCGCCCAACCCCGGCAAGACCTGGCAGCTGGAGTGGCGCTGGACGGATATCGAACGATGAGGCGTTCGCGGTGACTATTCTCTCCACGCTGAAAGTGTTCGCCACTCATCCGCATACTTGCAGCTATTTGCCGGAGCAGCAGGCAACCACGCTGTTCATCGATCCCGCTGCCCCAATCGACGGTGCCGTCTACAGCCAGTTATCCGAAATGGGCTTCCGGCGCAGCGGGCCTCATCTCTATAGGCCCCATTGCGCGCGCTGCAATGCCTGCGTACCGGCGCGAATTCCCGTGGAGCGCTTTCAGCCGAACCGGCAACAGCGACGCATCTGGCAGCGCAACGCCGACCTCACCGTGATTGACCGCACAGCGCTCGATGGCGACGAATACTATACGTTGTATGCGCGCTATATCGAGGGCCGGCATCGCGATGGCGACATGTATCCACCCACTCCGCAGCAGTTCGAATCTTTTTTAACCCGCGAGTGGGATCTCACGCACTATTACTGTTTTTATCTGGATAATCAGTTATTGGCCGTCGCGGTGGTCGACGTCATGGATAACGGCCTGTCCGCCATTTACACGTTTTACGAGCCGGAGGCCAAATCGCGCAGCCTGGGTGTTTACGCGGTGCTCTGGCAAATTCACCAGGCCCGCGAACTGGGGCTGCCCAGCGTTTATCTGGGCTACTGGATCAAACAATGCCGCAAGATGTCGTACAAAATTAATTACCGCCCCATCGAACTGCTGGTGAACGGCCGCTGGGTCACACTGACCTGAAGCAGAAACCGGCAAACGAAATCAATTTTGCGAAAGCCTTTGATTTAGTGCAAAATGCGCGCAGCTTTTGGGCGCATCGGCATCTTCGTCTGGCCACAGCCCACTCTCTTCACTGCATTAAACGGTAAAGCAAGTCCGAGGAAACTGCCGCATGGCGAAAGAAGACCAGATAGAAATGGAAGGCGAAGTCATCGACACCCTTCCCAATACTACATTTCGTGTACGCCTGGAAAATGGCCATGTTGTGACCGCCCACATCTCGGGCAAAATGCGCAAGAACTACATCCGCATTCTCACTGGCGATAAAGTCAAAGTTGAATTAACCCCCTACGATTTGACGAAAGGCCGCATCACCTACCGCGCACGCTGAGCGCGAGCTTGATGAAAAAACCGCACATAACAAAAAGCCCGCACTAGCGGGCTTTTTGTTATCCAGGTGAAGCAGGTGATCAGCTTGCCACCATTTCCTCGGCGTGCAACACCAGCTCATCGCCCTCCAGCGCGACGCGCACTGTACCGCCCTGCTCAGCAAGCGCGCCGAACAACACCATCTCCGCCAACGGCTTCTTGATGTGCTCCTGAATCACCCGAGCCATCGGGCGAGCGCCCATCGTCTTGTCATAGCCCTTGCGCACCAACCAGGCACGGGCATCCTCATCAACGATGAGATGCACTCGCTTGTCGTCCAGCTGCCCTTGCAACTCAACCAGGAATTTATCGACGACATTCAACACCACGGATTCAGGCAGCGGCTTGAATGTGATGATGCTGTCCAGCCTGTTGCGAAACTCCGGCGTAAACATACGATTGATGACCTCGGTGGCATCCGTCGTATGGTCCTGCTCGGAAAAACCGATACTGCGCCGGCTGATATTCTCGGCACCCGCATTGGTCGTCATGATCAGAATGACATTACGGAAATCCGCCTTCCGGCCATTGTTGTCGGTCAGCGTGCCGTGATCCATGACCTGCAATAACAGGTTGAAAACCTCGGGATGCGCTTTCTCTATCTCATCCAGCAACACCACACTGTGCGGATGTTTGGTAACCGCATCCGTCAACAATCCCCCCTGATCGAAACCGATGTACCCCGGCGGCGCCCCGATGAGGCGCGAAACCGTGTGGCGCTCCATATACTCAGACATGTCGAAGCGCACCAGCTCGAGGCCGAGAATTTTGGCCAATTGCCGGGTGACTTCGGTTTTACCCACGCCAGTGGGACCAGCCAGCAAAAATGAACCTATCGGCTTCTCGACCGGTTTCAGGCCCGCCCGCGCCAGCTTGATGGAGGTGGCAAGGCCCGCGATCGCCTCATCCTGGCCAAACACCACCATTTTCAAATTGCTTTCCAGTTTCTGCAACGCTTCGCGATCGTCCGTCGACACGGTTTTCGGCGGAATGCGCGCGATTTTCGCCACCACCGCCTCGATCTCACTCACGTTGATAACCTTCTTGCGCTTGCTCGGCGCCTGCAACTGCTGATAGGCGCCCGCCTCGTCAATGACATCGATGGCCTTATCCGGAAGGAAACGGTCAGTGATGTAGCGCGCCGACAATTCCGCAGCGGCCTGCAGCGCTTTATCGGTGTAGCGCAGCGCATGGTGCTCTTCGAAACGGCTCTTGAGCCCTTTCAGGATATGATAAGTATCTTCGACGCTGGGCTCGGCAACATCGACCTTCTGGAAGCGCCGGCTCAAAGCCCGGTCTTTCTCGAAAATCCCACGGTATTCCTGAAATGTGGTGGAACCGATACAACGCATCTGACCGGAGGTCAGCAATGGCTTCAGCAGGTTGGACGCATCCATCACGCCGCCAGACGCAGCGCCGGCCCCGATAATGGTATGGATTTCGTCGATGAATAAAATTGCGTGCGGACGCCTCTTCAGCTCCGCCAGCAAACCTTTGAAGCGCTTTTCAAAATCACCGCGGTATTTGGTGCCCGCCAGCAACGAGCCGAGATCAAGGGAATAAACCACGCTCTCTTTCAAGATCTCCGGCACTTCGCCATCGACGATCATCTTCGCCAGGCCTTCCGCGATGGCGGTTTTACCGACACCGGATTCGCCGACCAACAAAGGATTGTTCTTGCGACGCCGCGTCAAAATCTGCGCTACCCGCTCCACCTCGTTAAGACGGCCAACCAGAGGATCGATACGACCGGCGCGGGCCTCTTCGTTGAGGTTGGTCGAATAAGCATCCAGCGGGCTGCTTTCTCCCTCTCCAATGCCCTGCTCATCGTCGGTCTGCTCCCGGCTGTGATCCAGACCGTGATCGGACCCATGATCGGAAACTTTCGAAATACCGTGCGTGATGTAATTGACGACATCCAGGCGGGCAACACTCTGTTGCTTGAGGAAATACACCGCCTGACTTTCCTGCTCGCTGAAAATGGCCACCAGCACGTTGGCGCCGGTGACTTCTTTCTTGCCCGATGATTGCACATGGAATACGGCGCGCTGCAAAACACGCTGAAAACCCAGCGTCGGCTGAGTTTCCCGGTTGGGGTCCCCCTCCGGGATCAGCGGAGTGGTCGAATCAACGAAATCCGTCAAATCGTTTCGCAACTTGCCCAGGTCTGCGCCGCAAGCCCGCAAAACCTTGGCTGCCACTTCATTGTCCAGCAGCGCCAGCAACAGATGCTCAACCGTCATGAATTCATGGCGCTTCAGACGAGCCCCTTTGAAGGCCTGGTTTAGCGTCACTTCAAGGTCTTTGCTCAACATACGACTACCTCAATGCTCTCTGCGCCCGTCCTGCCGCACTCTATCCGCGCGTTTAGTCGTCCAGTGCCTCGGTGTCCGCCATCAGTGGATGCTGGTTATCCCTAGCATACTGATTGACCTGGGACGCCTTGGTCTCCGCAATATCTCGGGTGAAAATACCGCACACGCCTTTTCCCTGCGTATGCACAGTCAACATGACCTGTGTCGCTTTCTCCCGGTTCATGTTGAAAAATACTTCTAAAATTTCAACGACAAATTCCATGGGAGTATAATCGTCGTTCAATAATACAACTTTATACAAAGGCGGGGGTTTTAGCTGCGGCTTCGACTCCTGAACCGCGATGCCGCCATCGTCGTGCAAAGGATCATGATCCTCTGCCATGCCTAATGGTAGTCGAATATTTTTGGCCTTTCCCATATACATCCCAACCACTGCCATAGATTCCGAAAACCCACGAATCGTTCCGCCAACTATGATACTGCGGGCCATCTTTGACAGCCAGAAACCCGCTTGACTATTGACTAAAAAATGTTAAAACAGCTCAAGTTTTAATCGCGCGGCCATGGCACACAATTATGAGACACCATGAGCCGCCGAGTTTGCTCCTAGGGGGAGCTCAACGGAAGGGCCTTGCTATGCAGACTGGTATTGTCAAGTGGTTCAATAATACGAAAGGGTACGGCTTTATTCTGCCGGACAGCGGGAACGGCGACATTTTCGCACACTACTCCGCGATCGACATGGACGGCTACAAGACGCTGAAGGCGGGACAAACGGTCCAATTTGAAGCGGAGCAAGGTCCAAAAGGTCTGCATGCAAAAAAAATCCAGGCAATCGGCGAAGCTGTAGCCGAGGGTTTAGATGCGGCTGCCCCGGAGCAAATACAAGCCTCTGAAGCATAAAAAAACCGCGGCTTGTCCGCGGTTTTTCGCGCAAACGGCTTTGATCAGGCCATTTGTTGGATCATTGCATCCCCGAATTCGGAGCTCTTCAGCAATTTGGCCCCGTCCATCAGGCGTTCGAAGTCATACGTGACTGTCTTCGCCTGAATGGCGCCGTTCATCCCCTCGAGGATCAGGTCAGCGGCTTCGCTCCATCCCATATGTCGCAACATCATTTCGGCCGACAGGATCAGCGAGCCGGGATTGACCTTGTCCTGTCCCGCATACTTGGGCGCCGTGCCGTGCGTGGCTTCGAACAAGGCAACCGTGTCGCTCAGATTGGCGCCTGGCGCAATGCCGATTCCGCCAACCTGGGCCGCAAGCGCATCGGAAAGGTAGTCGCCATTCAAATTGAGCGTCGCAATCACGCTGTATTCATCCGGGCGCGTCAACACCTGCTGCAACATGGCATCGGCTATGACGTCCTTGATGATGATCGACTTGCCGCTCTTGGGATTCTTGAATGTCATCCACGGCCCGCCGTCGAGAAGCTCCGCGCCAAACTCCTCCCTGGCAAGCTGGTAACCCCAATCCTTGAAGGCGCCCTCGGTGAACTTCATGATATTGCCCTTGTGAACCAGGGTCACCGATGGCAGGTCCTGATCTATTGCATATTGGATGGCGCGCCGTATCAAGCGCTTGCTCCCCTCCTCCGACACCGGCTTGATGCCGATGCCGCAATGATGGGGAAAGCGGATCTTGGTCACGCCCATTTCGTCCTGGAGGAACTGGATGACTTTGTCGGCCTCGGCCGTTCCCGCGCGCCATTCGATGCCCGCATAGATATCCTCGGCATTTTCACGAAAGATAACCATGTTGGTCTTCCAGGGTTCGCGCACCGGCGAAGGCACGCCCTCGAACCAGCGCACCGGGCGCAGGCACACATACAAATCCAGCTCCTGGCGCAGCGCGACATTCAGCGAGCGAAAACCGCCCCCGACCGGAGTTGTCAGAGGCCCCTTGATCGCGACGCTGAACTCCTTGATCGCATCCAGCGTTTCCGCGGGAAACCACTCACCCTGATACAGATTCGCGGCTTTTTCCCCGGTGTAGATTTCCATCCAGCTGATCTTGCGCCGACCGCCATAGGCCTTGCTGACGGCGGCGTTCACCACCTTGATCATGACGGGCGTGATATCCACCCCGGTACCGTCGCCCTCGATAAATGGAATGATCGGCTGGTCGGGCACGTTCAGCGACAAATCACGATTGACCGTGATTTTCTGCCCCTCAGTCGGCACCTTGATGTATTTATATCCCATGCTTTTTGCCCCTAGAGTTATTAATTCCATTGAATCAACTCGTTACACGCCCTGGCAGGCGCGCTGGCGCGATAATAACCAACGATGCGAAATTTAGCGCCTAAGAAAAATGCAGTTCGTGCTCATAATCCGAATCGGCATCGGGGGAAATGACCCGGCCAGGTGCACAGCGGCGGGAACACCTCCACCCCGACTGCTCAAAAAACAAGCTAAGTTGACAGAAATGCGCAAAGTGACCGGCACTGTTATAATGCCCGCCAATTTTGAGTCGTTATGGGACTCAGACTGGTTCGGGCATCGCGCTGTTATCCCGGCGCGATGTGATTCGGCCCGAAGCTGTACTGAACAATCCTTGTGCGGGCTCGTTGGTTTGAAGCCCTGTTTCTGGCACCTCCTGAAGGCCAACATGAAGTTGTCCGAATCCGCCACCGGCGGGTTGTGTGTGACAAGCCCTGAATAAAGGGCCGTTTTTTGACATGCACCTTAGATAGCTAGAATTGCTTCTCCGCAGGAACTCCGGACTTTTTCCGCGGCACTCCACCCCGTCCAGCGCTTGTTCATGTTTCCGCTTCACCCCGCCGGCACAAGCGGCGGGGATGCGCCCTGTTTCGCTATACGGGTATACAACGGAGTTTACGTAAAAAATGACCACACCAACCTCAACGATCATCTACACCGAAACCGATGAAGCCCCGGCACTGGCCACCTACTCCCTGCTGCCCATCGTCAAGGCCTTCACCGAGCCGTCCGGCATAGCCGTTGAAACCCGGGATATTTCCCTGTCCGGCCGCATCATCGCGAGCTTCCCGGACTACCTGAGCGAAGATCAGCGCATCTCCGACCACCTGGCCGAACTCGGCGAGCTGGCCAATACCCCCGAAGCCAACATCATCAAGCTGCCGAACATCAGCGCCTCCGTTCCCCAGCTGAAAGCCGCCATCAAGGAGCTGCAAGCCCAGGGCTACGCGCTGCCGGATTACCCCGAAGAGCCGAAAACCGACGCGGAAAAAGACGCGAAAGCCCGCTACGACAAAGTCAAAGGCAGCGCCGTCAACCCCGTGCTGCGCGAAGGAAACTCCGATCGTCGCGCACCGCTGTCGGTCAAGAATTACGCGAAAAAACACCCGCATAAAATGGGCGCGTGGAGCGCGGACTCGAAATCGCATGTAGCCCACATGGACAGCGGCGATTTCTATGGCAGCGAAAAATCCGCGCTGATCGAAGCCGCGGGCAGCGTCAAGATCGAGCTGGCCGGCAACGACGGCAACACGCGCGTGCTGAAAGAAAAAACCGCGGTGAAAGCCGGTGAAATCATCGACGCCTCGGTGCTCGGCAAAAAAGCGCTGCGCAGCTTCATCGAAGCGCAGATCAACGATGCGAAAAGCTCGGGTGTACTGCTTTCCGTGCACCTGAAAGCCACCATGATGAAGGTCTCCGATCCGATCATCTTCGGCCACTTCGTCTCCGTGTTTTACCAGAGCGCGCTGAACAAGCACGCCGACACCCTCAAGCAGGTCGGCTTCGACGCCAACAACGGCATCGGCGACCTGTACGCCAAAATCAAAACCCTGCCCGCTGACAAACAGGCCGAAATCGAAGCCGATATCCAGGCCGTCTACGCGGCGCGCCCGGCGCTGGCCATGGTCAACTCCGATAAAGGCATCACCAACCTGCACGTGCCCAGCGACGTCATCGTCGATGCCTCCATGCCGGCCATGATCCGCGACTCGGGCAAAATGTGGGGTACCGACGGCCAGTTGCACGACACCAAAGCGGTTATCCCCGATCGCTGCTACGCCGGTGTTTACCAGGCCGTGATCGAAGACTGTAAAAAACACGGCGCCTTCGATCCCGCGACCATGGGCAGCGTGCCCAACGTCGGCCTGATGGCTCAGAAAGCGGAAGAATACGGCTCCCACGATAAGACCTTCGAAATCCCCACCGACGGCGTGGTGCGCGTCACCGACGCCGCGGGCAGCGTGCTGCTCGAACAGGCTGTCGAAGCCGGCGACATCTGGCGCATGTGCCAGGTCAAAGACGCTCCGATCCAGGACTGGGTGAAGCTGGCGGTCAATCGCGCCCGCGCCACCGGCACCCCGGCCGTCTTCTGGCTGGATTCGGCCCGCGCCCACGACGCGCAACTGATCGCCAAAGTGGAGCGCTACCTGAAAGACCACGACACCGACGGCCTGGAAATTCGCGTCCTCTCGCCGGTCGAAGCCACCCGCTTCTCGCTGGAGCGCATCCGCAAGGGCCTGGACACGATCTCCGTGACCGGCAACGTATTGCGCGACTACCTGACCGACCTGTTCCCGATCATGGAACTCGGCACCAGCGCCAAGATGCTGTCCATCGTGCCGCTGATGAACGGCGGCGGCCTGTTCGAAACCGGCGCCGGCGGCTCGGCGCCGAAGCACGTGCAACAGTTCCTGGAGGAAGGCCACCTGCGCTGGGATTCGCTCGGCGAATTCCTGGCCCTGTCCGAATCGCTGGACCAGTACGCCAACGTCACCGGCAATGCCAAGGCCAAGGTGTTCGCCAAGACGCTGGATCAGGCCAACGGCAAATTCCTCGACAGCAACAAATCGCCGTCGCGCAAAGTCGGCCAGCTCGACAACCGCGGCAGCCATTTCTACCTGGCGCTGTACTGGGCCCAGGCTCTGGCCGAGCAAACCGGAGACGCCGAACTGCAGGCGCGCTTCGCCAGGCTGGCCGCGACGCTGGGCGAGAACGAAGCCAAGATCGTCGACGAGCTGAACGCAGCCCAAGGCAAGCCGGTGGATATCGGCGGCTACTACCGCCCGAACGCCGAGCTGGCCAACAAGGCCATGCGTCCGAGCGCGACCTTCAACGCCGCGCTCGCATCGATCGCCTGATACGCAATCTGGCGCATCAATAAAAAACCCCGGCTTTTGCCGGGGTTTTTGCATTATCGGCGGAGAGTTTATCCGCCGCTCAGCACGTCAGTCAGGGATGACGGTTTAGAGACAACGCATCGATCAAAGACAAGCGAGCCAATGCCGATCAGGCCGCCATGAAGTCCGGAAAACGCGCCAGCAATCCCGCGATCTCGTTGTCGGACACATTGAATTCGAAACGCTGACCCTCGGCATCCTGGCGCAAACCGTAAATATTGGTCCAGCGCCAGCCCGGTATGCCGGAGCGCGGCCGCACTTCCCAGGTCACATGGCACAGCGCGAAGGTGTCGGACACGGTGTCGATGGACAGCTGCGCCAGCCACATATCGTCCAGGCCGGCCGCCTTGAAGCGCGCCAGCCACGGCGTCACCTGCGCCAGCGCCGCCTCGCGCGTCACGAACTGGGAAGTCTGGCCGAAGGTGAAAGAGGTGTACGGCTCCGCGTAATGATCGACCAGACCCTGCGGATCGCCGGCCCGGGACGCCGCGTCGTAGCTGTTCACGAAATCGGCCGCTCTGTTCAGATCCATGGGTAACTCCTGATGATTATTGAATTATTCGAACTGCCACAGGGGCGCGGGGATCATAGACAGGCGGCGCAATCCGCCGCAACGGCCGCAGAGAGGATAAGCCACGGGTCACACGCAAAATCGCGGCATCGAAAAAAACAAAGACTTTTGCGCCGCCGGCCCGTAAGGTGCCGGTAATTTTTCTGCAAACGCCGCGCATGAGCCAGCTGATCCTGTTCAACAAGCCGTTCCAAGTCCTGTCCCAGTTTTCCCGCGACGGCGATAAACGCACGCTCGCCGATTACATCGACCTTCCCGGCATTTATCCCGCTGGCCGTCTCGATTACGACTCGGAGGGCCTGCTGCTGTTGACCGGCGACGGCACGCTGCAACACCGCATCAGCCACCCGAAGCACAAGCTGCCGAAAACCTACTGGGTGCAGGTCGAAGGCGCGCCGGATGCGGCGGCCGTGGATAAATTGCGCGGCGGCGTGCTGCTCAACGACGGCCCCACCCTGCCCGCCCGGGCGCGGCTGTTGGACGAACCCACGCTGTGGGAGCGCAATCCGCCGATCCGGCGGCGCCAGCACATCCCGACGCACTGGCTGGAACTGACGATCAGCGAAGGCCGCAATCGGCAGGTGCGGCGCATGACCGCCGCCGTGGGCCTGCCGACGCTGCGGCTGGTGCGCGTGGCCATCGGCAACTGGCGGCTGGACGATCTGGCGCCCGGCGCGCTCCGCCGCCTCGACGTGCATCTGCCCGCGGCCGCGCAGCGGCCTGCCAGCGGCCGCCGCCGACGCGTATAATGCGCGGTTTCCCCGTTGTTTCCAGGACATCCATGAGCTGGTACCCCCACGTCACCGTCGCCACCGTCGTCGAACATGAAGGTCGTTTCCTGCTGGTCGAGGAATACGCCGACGGCAACAAGCTGGTCTTCAACCAACCCGCAGGGCATCTCGAGCCCAACGAAAGCCTGATCGAGGCGGCCGTGCGCGAAACCCTCGAGGAAACCGGCTGGACGGTGCAGTTGCAGGGCATCGTCGGCGTCGGCCTCTACACCGCGCCGAACACCACCACCTATTTCCGCACCACCTTTTTCGCCACACCCCTGCGCCACGATCCGCAGCGCGAACTCGACCGCGGCATCGAGCGCGCGGTGTGGCTCAGCTTCGAGGAAATCCAGGCGCTGTCTGCTAGAATGCGCAGCCCGCTGGTGCCCAAGGTGATACGGCAGTATCTGGATGGGCACCGTTATCCCTTGTCCATGATCGTCGGTTAACACAACTCCCATGCAAACAGGCAAACACGTCATCGTCGGCATGTCGGGCGGAGTCGATTCCTCCGTCGCGGCTCTGCTGCTCATCGAGCAGGGTTATCGCGTGGAAGGCCTGTTCATGAAGAACTGGGACGAGGACGACGGCACCGAATACTGCACCGCGCGCGCCGATCTGGCCGACGCGCAGGCAGTGTGCGAGCGCATCGGCATCAAGCTGCACACGGCCAATTTCGCCGCCGAATACTGGGACCGCGTATTCGAGCATTTCCTCGCCGAATACCGCGCCGGCCGCACGCCCAACCCCGACATCCTGTGCAACAAGGAAATCAAGTTCAAGGCCTTCCTCGATTACGCGATGGTGCTGGGCGCCGACTACATCGCCACCGGCCACTACGCGCGCAAGCGCGACGACGGCCCGCGCGCGCGCCTGCTCAAAGGCCTCGATCCGAACAAGGATCAAAGTTATTTCCTGCACGCCGTCGGCGGCGAGCAACTGGCGAAAACCCTGTTTCCCGTGGGCGAGCTGCCGAAAAGCGAAGTGCGCGCCATCGCCCGCGAGCACGGACTCGTCACCCACGACAAAAAAGACTCGACCGGCATCTGCTTCATCGGCGAACGCCGCTTCAAGGATTTCCTGCAGCGCTATCTGCCGGCGCAGCCGGGCGCGATCGAAACCGTGGACGGCCGCCATCTCGGCGAGCACCACGGCCTCATGTATCACACCATCGGCCAGCGCCAGGGGCTGGGCATCGGCGGCGTGCACGGCGCCGGCGAAGAGCCCTGGTATGTCGTGGAAAAAGACCTCGCGCGCAACGTGCTGCTGGTCGCCCAGGGCAGCGAGCATCCGCGCCTGTATCAGCGGGCGCTGGTCCTGAACGACATGCACTGGATCGCCGAAATCCCGGCTCTGCCGCTGCAATGCCGCGCCAAGACCCGTTATCGCCAACCCGATCAGGACTGCACGCTGCAGGCGCTCGAAGGCGGCGGTTTCCGCGTCGATTTCGCCGATCCGCAGCGCGCGATCACGCCGGGCCAGTCCGCCGTGTTTTATCGCGGCGAAGAATGCCTGGGCGGCGGCGTCATCGAGCGGGCCGCGCAATGAGCGAGTTATCGCGCGCGGAAACGCAGGTGCTCGCGCTCGCGGGTGTTTTGCAGGCCACTTTTCTGGTGGATCGCATCGCGCGCACCGGCCAGGTGGACGAGGCCGCCTTCAACGGCATCATTCACAGCCTGTTCGTGTTCGATCCCAAATCCCCGGAGGATGTCTATAACGGCCGGCATAATGTGCAGCTCGGCTTGCGCGTGTTGCGCGATGTGCTGGCCGGACAGATGCGCGGCGAATACCAGGCCTGCATTCGCTATGCGCTCGGCACGCTGCATCTGCAAAAAAAGCTCGCGGCGCAACCGGCGATGCAAACCACGATCCGCAACCGGCTCGCCCACACCGAATTGAAACTCGAACATTTCACCCAGGACATCAACGCGATCAGCACCAGCATCGCGGCGATTTACCAGGACACGATCAGCCACTTCAAATACCGCATTCAAATTACCGGCAGCCAGCAGCAATTGCAGATCGCGGCCAATGCCGATCGCATTCGCGCGCTGCTGCTGGCGGCGATCCGCTCGGTGGTGCTGTGGCGCCAGCTCGGCGGTACGCGCTGGCAGTTGCTGCTGGGCCGCGGCCGCCTGCAGAAAGCCGTGCACGCGCTGATCGAACGCTGACTTTCAGGTATCATGGGCGCCCTCTTCCGCTCCCACCCGTTGCTCACAAGGTAATAGCATTCATGGAATTATCCGCTCTGACCGCCGTGTCGCCCGTCGATGGCCGCTACGGCAGCAAAACCGCCGGCCTGCGCGCGATTTTCAGCGAGTACGGACTCATCAAAAGCCGCGTTGTGGTGGAAGTGCGCTGGCTGCAGCAACTCGCCGCGCACCCCGGTATTCCCGAGCTGAAACCGTTCAGCGCACAGGCCACGGACCTGCTGGAAAACATCCTGAAAAACTTCAGCGAGGCCGACGCCGCGCAAATCAAAAAAATCGAAGCGACCACCAATCACGATGTCAAAGCCGTCGAATATTTCCTCAAGGAAAAAATCGGCGCGCTGCCCGAGCTGGCCGCGGTCAGCGAATTCGTGCACTTCGCCTGCACCTCCGAAGACATCAACAACCTGTCGCACGCGCTGATGCTGCAACAGGGCCGAACCCTGGTGCTCGATTATGTCGACCGCATCATTGCCAAGCTCGCCGAACTGAGCCACGCCCACGCCGACGCGGCCATGCTGGCGCGCACCCACGGCCAGGCCGCGACGCCGACCACCATGGGCAAGGAAATCGCCAATGTCGTGGCGCGCCTGCGCCGCCAGCGCGCGCAAATCGCCGCGGTCGAACTGCTCGGAAAAATCAACGGCGCGGTCGGCAATTACAACGCGCATCTGTCCGCCTATCCCGCCGTGGACTGGGCCGCCAACGCGCAGGCCTTCGTCGAAGGCCTCGGCCTCGCCTGGAACCCCTACACCACCCAGATCGAGCCGCACGATTACATCGCGGAACTGTTCGATGCCTGCGCGCGTTTCAACACGATCCTGATCGACCTCAACCGCGATATCTGGGGCTACATTTCGCTCGGCTACTTCAAGCAGAAACTGGTCGCCGGCGAAGTCGGTTCCTCGACCATGCCGCACAAGGTCAATCCGATCGACTTCGAAAACTCCGAAGGCAATCTCGGCCTGGCCAACGCCGTATTCAGCCACATGGGCGGCAAGCTGCCGGTTTCGCGCTGGCAGCGCGACCTCACCGACTCCACCGTGCTGCGCAACATGGGCGTCGGCTTCGGCTACAGCCTGATCGCTTTCGAAGCGGCGCTGAAAGGCCTCGGCAAGCTCGAAATCAACCGCGCGCGCCTGGCTGAAGATCTCGACAACAGCTGGGAAGTGCTGGCCGAGCCGATTCAAACCGTCATGCGCCGCTACGGCGTGCCCGAGCCCTACGAAAAACTGAAGGCGCTGACCCGCGGCCAGGCCATCAACGGCGAAACCATCCGCGCCTTCGTCGAAGCGCTCGACATTCCGGCCCCGGCCAAAGCCGAACTGCTGGCGCTGACGCCGGCCACTTACATCGGCAATGCCATCGCCCAGGCCCGGGCGATCTGACACATGGAATTTGCCGCGTTTGATGCAGAAGCGTTTCTGCGCGATCACTGGCAGCAGACACCGCTGCTGCTGAAAAATCCCTGGCGCGAGTGGCGTAATCCGCTCGAACCCGACGAGTTGGCCGGGCTCGCCTGCGAGGAGGAGATCGAATCGCGCCTGGTGATTCACGATCCCAAACGCGCGCAATGGAAACTCGAAAACGGTCCGCTGCCGGAACAGCGTTTCGGCAAACTGCCGGCCACGCACTGGACCCTGCTGGTGCAGGCGGTGGATCAATGGGTGCCGGAAGTTGCGGCGCTGCTGCGGCCGTTTCGCTTCATTCCAAACTGGCGGGTCGACGACGTCATGGTCAGCTACGCCACCGACCGGGGCGGCGTCGGCCCGCACTTCGATCAATACGATGTGTTCCTGATCCAGGGCAATGGCCGGCGCCGCTGGCAGGTCGGCGAATACTGCGGCGACGACACCGAATTGCTGCCCCACCAGCCATTGCGCCTGCTGAAACATTTCACGCCGACCCAGGAATGGATTCTGGAGCCCGGCGATATTCTGTATCTGCCACCGCGCTACGCCCACAACGGCATCGCGGAAGGCGACGACTGCATGACTTATTCGGTCGGTTTTCGCGCGCCCAGCCGGGCCGATCTGGTCAGCCACTGGTGCGATCAGATCCTGTCGGAACTGAGCGAGGACGACCGCTACACCGACGACGTCACGCTCGCCGGCTCGACCAATCCCGGCGAAATCACCACGGCGGCTTTGGCGCGATTGCAGCGCATGGCCCTGGAGCGGTTGAGTGACAGCGACGCGTTCCGGCGCTGGTTCGGCGGTTACGCCACCACGCGGAAATACCCCGAGTTCGACGACGCGCCGGAAACCGAAATCGATGCGGCAAAACTGGAGCAACGCCTGCGCAAGGGCGTGGCGCTGCTGAAAAATCCGGCCAGCCGTTTTGCTTTTATCCGCAATGAGACGGCAACGCTGCTGTTCGCCGATGGCGTCGAGCTTCCCTGCGCGGCGCCGCTCGCGGAATTGCTCTGCACGGAAACCCGGTTCGACGCCGCCGCCATCGACGCGGTTGCCGCGAACAATTGGACACAAGCGGCCGCGGTGCTCGCCGGCCTGTATAACCAAGGCACGCTGGTCTTCGAGGATGAAACAGGCGCTTGAAATTCGCCCCGCTACCTGGGGGCGCGACGCAGCGGCGTTAACGCATATTCGCCGGTGCGTCTTCATTGACGAACAATCCGTTCCCGAAGCGCTGGAACTGGACGGCGAAGACGATCGCGCCGCCCACTGGCTGGCGCTCCATGACGATATTCCTGTCGGCACGCTGCGCCTGCTGAGCGATGGTCACATCGGTCGTCTCGCGGTCATGGCGGACAAACGCGGCCTCGGTATCGGCAGCGCGCTGCTGCGCGCGGTTCTCGCCTATGCCCGCGAACAGCATCTGCGCGAAGTCTATCTGCACGCGCAAGTGCACGCGCTGAGTTTCTACGAGCGACACGGCTTTCGCGCCGAGGGCGGGGATTTTCTCGACGCGGGCATTCTGCATCGGCAAATGCGCCTGTCCTTGCGGGCGCGCGAATTAGGCGTCGACAGCGGTCGCTTCGCCGTGCATGACCGGCCCGCCCTGGCGCTCGACCTCGCGCGGCAAGCGCGCCGCCATCTGCGCATTCTCTCGAACAGCCTCGATCGCGAGACCTACGACAACGCCGAATTCGCGTCGGCGCTGTCCGCGCTGGTGCGGCAGCATCGCTCCACGGATATCCGCCTCCTGGTGGTCGACAGCCGCCCGTTGGTTCAGCGCGGCCATCACCTGCTCGAACTGCAGCGCCGCCTCAGCTCCCGGATTCCATTGCGTCGCGTCACCGGCGAGCCGGCGCTGATCCAGGAGAATTACCTGTTGGCCGACAGGCGCGGTATTCTCTGCTATACCGTCAAGGAGCCCGAGCAGGCCTGGGGCGATTACAGCAACGGGCCCGTTGCGGAAAACTACACCGTGCAATTCGACGAACTCTGGAACCGCGCGGTCGAAGATCCCGATTTGCGAGTGCTGAATTTATGAATGCGATGCTGCGTGTATTGGTCCTGTTCTGCCTGTGCCTCACGCCCCTCGTTCCGCACGCCGACACCCGCATTTTCAACCTGAACAACCCGCAGCCCGAACAGATTCTGGAAACCCTGCGCTCACTGTACGGTGACAAGGTGCGCGCCGACCTCGTGCAGCAAAAGCTGGTGGTCGTCGGCAGCAATGCCCAACTCCAGGAAATCGCCACGCTGCTCGCGCAGTGGGATCGCGCGCCACGCGCTCTCCGCCTGACCTTGCGCGAACAGCCGCCGCAGAACGAAACGGACGGTGTCGTCTACAGCACCGATCGCGGCGGGCTCAGCATCGACACCGTGGCCGGCGCGTTGGTGACGTTGGAATATAGCCAGATCGCGCAGCAGCCGGCAGGCAATGGCTGGTGGATCAGCATCGATAATGTGCCGACCGAATTTCGCAGCCTGATGCTGCAGGTGCAATTGCAAGGCAATCGCTCCGCACAAGTGCTGGTGAGCTACAGCAAGCAGGAGAATCAACAGCGCCGCGTGTTCGGCAATACCATCGGCGGCGCGCTTGGCAGCTGGCTGCCACTGCTGCCGCAGCACGGTGGCGAGGACGTTGCCGACGCCGGCAGCGTGACCTACACCACCGGCCCCAAGCCCGGTTCGCAGTTATATCTGCGCATCGATTCCGTTTCCCCGGCGAATAGCCCGCGCTGAATGTAGTGGTGAAGCCTGCGCCTGACTGAAGTCGAGCTTCTTCGAAGAACTTGCTTCTCCTTTTATTGCACCATATCGGGATGCTTAGGATTTGCGCTCATCCGGCTCGAAAACCCTGAGCTCGATGAGCCTGTCCCCTCTCACCAAGTCCGCTTTGCTTCGCCTCCACGCCAAGCCATACAGAAGAATCAAAATAGCGGATCGCCAGCGCAACTGCGCGAATAGTAACTCGTCTCATGCATCCCCTTACCAAAGTCATGGCGCGAAGATGCTATAGCGAAACATCCGCATATCTGACGCGGGATTTATGACGCCAATTTTGTTGATTTTTGAAATCCCGTCCCGATCACTTCTTATCTAACATGCTGCGCACTCCTACAAAGACATCAAACACTCCACATTTCCCGCCCCGCTATGCATCTGTTTCCCTGGCCATAATTTAATGGGCTTATTCATGAACTTTCGCTTCTTATCCATGTTTGTTTATTTGATTGATATCGGAATCTTACTGACCAGCCAAACCGCTACGGCAGAAAGCATCATGAAGCCGGCAACCGCCGTAGCAATAACTCAAACGAAGGAGTCGGCCAGCCCTGCAAAAATCGTTGAGAAACCAAATATCGTGCTGATTCTTCTCGACGACGTAGGTTATGCGGCAACAGAGGTTTTCGGAGGCCCAGTAGCGACACCGGAACTGAAAAAGCTCGCAGGACAAGGATTAAGTTACAACAACTTCCATACAACCGCTCTGTGCGCACCGACGCGGGCGGCACTGCTAAGTGGATTCAATCATCACAAGGTTGGCTTTGGGTCCATCCCTGAGGGAGAAAAAGCGACTTCCGGCTACGATATGCGGTGGAAAAAAAGCACTGCGTCAGTCGCCGAAGTCCTTCGTGAAAATGGATACACCACAGCAGCCTTCGGCAAATGGCATAACACTCCTTATTCGGAGATCACACCCAATGGCCCCTTCGAGCACTGGCCGACAGGACTGGGCTTCGATTATTTCTATGGCTTCATGAGCGGCGAAGACAGTCAGTGGGATCCTCAGCTATACCTCGGGACCACAGCCATCGACAAACCTCTGAGCAAGGACTACCACTTCACCACCGATATCGCCAACCATGCTATCTCCTGGCTTCACACCCGTGACGCCGTTGCCCCCGAGAAACCTTACTTTATTTACTTTGCCCCCGGTGCAACGCATGCCCCTCATCATGTACCGGAAGCCTGGATCGAAAAGTATCGAGGCCATTTCAATCAAGGCTGGGACAAGTTGCGCGAAGAAATTTTTGCGCGACAAAAGAAGCTAGGCATAATTCCCGCGACGACAAAACTGACTCCCCGCCCCTCCGAACTCCCCGCCTGGGACTCCTTGTCCGCGGAGGGAAAAAAGGTTCTCGCTCGTCAAATGGAGGCTTATGCGGGCTTTCTCGCGCACACCGATTTTGAAGTGGGCCGCCTACTCGAAGCAATACGCAAAGATCCACAAGCAGACAATACGCTCATCCTATATGTCGTCGGAGACAATGGCGCCAGCGGTGAGGGCGGGTTGGAGGGCACCTATTTCCACGTGGCCCGATACAGGAACCCACCCACCATTCAGGAGCAGCTGGCGCATCTCGATGGACTTGGCGGTCCCGAATACGACAATCACTACTCGGCTGCCTGGGCCTGGGCTCTCGCCACACCGTTCCAGTGGATGAAACAGATCGCTTCGCACTTCGGTGGAACCCTCGATCCGCTGATCGCCGTCTGGCCCAAAAAAATCAAAGCTCATGGAGAAATACGATCTCAGTTTGCCCACGTCAACGACGTTGCGCCGACTTTGTACGAGGTCGCCGGCATTCGCGCCCCGGCCGTCGTCAATGGGGTTAAACAACAAACGCTCGATGGAACAAGTTTCGCTTATACATTTGACCATCCGGAAGAGGCAACCCACCACACCCTGCAGTATTTCGAAATGCTGGGTAATCGCGCGATCTATAAGGATGGCTGGGTTGCCGCGACTCGTCACGGAGTTCCTTGGGGCGGGCAGAATCGCAGCCCCTATGAGGAAGATCGTTGGGAGCTTTATCATGTGGCACAAGACATCAGTGAAGCCGACGACCTGGCTCAAAAATATCCAGAAAAATTGCAGGAGCTGAAAAAGCTTTTTGATGAGGAAGCTACCAGGAACAACGTCCTTCCCCTCGGGGGCGGACCCTATCGTCCACCGTCACAACCGCTGGAGTTTATTTATTACTCCGATGTCCCGAGAATTCCGATACGGATAGGACCGCAGTTCTCGAAATCCCATCGAATTTCCATTTTTATGGATATTCCGAAGCAAGGTGCCCATGGTGTCATCATGGCTACGGGTTCCAAGCTCGAAGGAGGATTTGCTATTTATGCCAAAGACGACAAGCTAGTTTTTGAGAATCAAAATATCGATGGGGTCAGCAACACCATCACCACCAAACTACCTCGTGGAAAAGTCGAACTGACGTGTGATTTTCTGGCAAATACTCCACAAACGCCTCAAGCCACGACCACAGTCAGCGGCGTCACCAAGCTCTATATTAACGGTGAACTCATGGGCGAGACCAACATATCAGGCCGGGCTATAACACCGTACTTTGGCAGTTTAGGCATCGACAGAGCCTACGATCTTATCGGCCAAAGGCAGACTTACAATCTTCCATCCAAATTTTCGGGAACGCTCGAAAAGATCCTTGTCACACTGCCCCCACTCATGGAAGGTGGCCGTATGCGCGCTGATGCCCACCGCTGAGATAATTGCTGCCGACCTGCGGGTCGGCATCTCATAGAAAGCAAATGAAGTAAAAACAGACAATGTTTAATCGAGGGCCCCGCATCGCGACACCAGAACAGCCAATTACTTACCCATCCAGCTCAAGCGGCCACAAGGCCCCATCTTTAAACAAAAAATCGCCTGGTAGTTTTTGTTTTGGATTTTCCGCTTATGCTGCCCCTCGATATGGGGTAACAACATTCATCGTTAAATTTATTCCATAAGACTATATTAAAAATTCGTCTAAATCATAACCATATAAACCCAAAGGGAGAAATCAAGCCGGGAGAACACTGCAATGAGCTCACCCGAATGGGTAAAAAGAGTCAATTACCTTGGATTGATAGGGGGAGCACGCCATCTGGTCAAGCTTGATCCAGATGAAGTGCTGGAAATGGCACAAAAAGCTACCGGTCTCAGTGATTTCGGCGCAGGCGATCTTCAAAACTTTTACAGATATTTTGATCTATATACAGGCTACGAATTAGACCTGCTATCCATTTTGCTGTTGAAAAACCGCATGCTGCGCCTTCTTTGCAACAGGCTTCTGATCACAGAAAAACTAAAACAATCTCCGGAAGTGGGCCGAGAAACCATTAACTCACCTATTTTTATTGTGGGTAGCCCCCGAACAGGAACCTCCATACTGTTTGAGCTTTTGGCACAAGACGAGAACCTGCGGTCACCGCTTACTTGGGAGGCCCATTGCCCAACAGCCTTCCCCGGAGGAGCCACAGAAGAAGAAATGGATAGGAAGCGTCAGCAAATATCCCAGACCTGCAGCGATATCTACATGGACATAAATCCAGAAATGAAAAAAGTCCATGAGTTTCGATGGAACCTTCCAGTTGAATGCTATGAAATCCTTGAAATAAACTTCATGTCGGCATCAACCCATGAGAAGGGATACAAGCACTGGCTGCATGAGATGGATCCCAGCAACAGCTACCAGTGGCATAAAAAAGTTCTTCAACTATTGCAGCATAAAAAACCTCAAAAACGATGGCTGCTCAAATGCCCCGTGCACATCCACTTCTTGGACGCTGTTTTTAACTTTTACCCGGACGCAAACATAATCTATACCCATAGAGACCCTGTAAGATCCATGTCATCGCTGCTAAGCCTTTACAAAGCGTCTTCCGACAGCAAAATGGTTGACCCAAACCTCAGCGAAAAAAAGATGCTGACCCTTTTCACTCTTTTCGAGAACGCAAAAAGGAAGGTTATCAAAGAGCGATCGGAAAATTTGATACCAGAAAGACAAATAGCGGACTTCCAATTCAGTGAATTCAAAAAAGATCCGGTCTTATCCATACAAGGAATTTACAAGAAATTTAATCTGCAATACCCGAAAAAAATGACAGAAAAAATTCTCACTTACTTAGAGGAGAAACGGTTAAGAGCTGGGGGCGAACACGAGCATCATCTGGAAATGCACGGGTTCAGCAGCGACTATATCCGGGAAAGATTTAAGTTTTATACAGACCACTACAACATTCCTGCGGAAAGAATCTGAGCCAGAAAGATGCTGCGCCATCGTTCTGGCTGGCGCAGCGTTCTCTCATCAATGTTTGGTCACACTCACCTCCACCCGGCGATTCTTGGCTTTGCCTTCTTCGCTATTGTTGTCGGCAATCGGCTGATCCGAGCCGTATCCGGTAGCGGTGATGCGTTCAGCCGCGATGCCTTTGCCGACCAGCGAATTGCGCACCGCCTCGGCACGCTGTTGCGAAAGAACACGGTTGGCCTGCTCATCGCCCGTGTTGTCCGTAAAACCGTTGATCGCAACGACCGCGGTTGGAAACGAGCGCATCAATGTGGCCAGGTCCTCGAGCTGCTGATTCGAGGTGTCGACCAGGTTGGCGGAGCCCGTTTCGAAGGTCACCGCATCCAGGGCATAACCTTGGCTGGTACCGCCCGCTGGCCCGCTGAGCTGGGTGTAGATTTTTTCGATGAAACCGCCGCTGGGCGCGTTCAGTGTGGCGCCTCCCGGCAGTGCCAGGGACTTCATCGCGCCAGCGGCGGAATGCATCGCCTGCTCGCCTTTGTCGAGCGCGGTTTGGCCCGCGTTTTCCATGCGATCGGTCATCGAGCCAGACTCCGCGCCGCGATTCATTCCCTCATGGCTGCATGAACGAAATACCGCGAATAACAGCGCCAACACAATCAATGCCAGCAGCCATTGCAACAGACGGCCCATCTTGGGGGCCCCGTGATGCTGGGCGCCATCGGCGGTTTGCGTGGCGAATCCCATCGCGGAACGCCCTGCCGATTTTCCCATCTCCGCGGCGGCCTGTGCGGAGTCGGAAACAGTGCCCGCGGCGCGGTTTGCGAAATCCCCCGCCATGCTGGTTCCCGCGCCCACGGCACCGGTTGCTTTCGATGCCATGCCGGAGATGCTCGAAAGAAAACCGGGCGCATCGCCCAGGCCCATCGCCTGCGAAACGCGATTGTCCAATTTTCCCTGGAGAAAACCCGCCTGGCCGGTGAGCAGACTCATCAGCCCGCTGGGGTTCAGGCTGTTCTGCGTGACATATTTCTTGAGAAAACCCAGCACCATCGGCAACGCCAGCGACAACAACCCGATCGCCGAACTGGACTTTACGCCGGACGCGGAACTCACCGCATTGCCCATGGCCGTGGTCTTGTCGCCGAACATGCCTTTCAAGAGATTTGCGCCAGAGTTGAGCAGCGCATTGGTGTTGGCACCGCCGCCGAGAGCGCTCCCCGGATTCGTCGCCAATCCCGCATCGACGTTGGGGCCGCTCAATAATTTCATCAGCCCAGTGGCGCCCTCCGTGCTCGACCCTTGTTTCATCAGCCCGCCGAGCAGAGCTGGCAGTATGGCGCCCACTGCCGATTGCGTGTTGCCAGCGGACTCCTCGAACATGCGCGAGCCCTGGCTGCCAAGTTGCGTCCCGATGGTACTTGAGAGTGCTTCAAGAAGATTGAAGGCCATAACATCCTCCCACATCTTGTGAGACTGAAATTGCCGCGCCAACCATCAGGACAGCGCGTCCTCGACACGATCTCTTCACAACCGTTTCACGGCAATGAAATGACACACCGCCGGGAGACTACGCCCATCCAACACACTCTGTCCAATGCATGGAAAACAGATCTTTCGCGATGTTTTCTTGCGAAAAAATCGGTCGCTTAACGAACAGACGAAAAATCGACAGGAAATTGCAAAACGAGAGGAGTGACTTACAGGCAGAACGTCGGCAGAGTATTCACGAAATCCTTTGTATTCACCAAATCCTTTTCGATCCGGTAAAAACTTTTCGATTCGGTAAAGCCTTTCGGTTCAGTAATAACTCACACCCAGCGTTTCATAAAATCGCGAGATGAAATCTCCGACATACTCTGCGGGACCGTATACACGCACATAGCGGAATTCTTCGCTCAAACACAGCGGCAGCAGCACGACTTCGCAGGCGGAAGTCCGCCGCGGGATATCAAACCACAAGGGCTGGCTGCCGAAATCCAGCGCATGGATTCCGAAAAATGAAATATCGTTGATCTCCAAATTTCCTCCAAGGAGCTTCCCTGGCAAAAACCCCGGATCGGGAAGCGCCTCCAGAAACAAGAAATCTCTTTTCCGCTTGTTTTTTTCCAGCAGTGCAACCGCTTCCACGGCAGCATCGAAATCCCAGGACATGCGACTTTCCAACACATCGTAAATATGCGAAAGGTTTTCACTAAGCAAAATTTCCGTGGATATCGAGCAGCGCTCCGTAATCAAGGCGTTGCCGGAATAATCCCTGTCGAAAACCTCCTTCGCCCTGATATCCAGAACACGTGACACTTCCATATCGAAAAAATCGGTTCTTTTAATGCATTTTGCATGTATCTTGAGCATCAACGCCTGCAACAGCTTTCTTTCTGAAACGGCTTCCCGATCCAGAAAATCGAAGGTGTTATTGGGAAGCGCGATCAACGCCGACGATACTTCGACATCAGCACTTCCGCAGGCCAGCGGATTCGGCTCCGATTCACGGATATAACGGTTGCCGGCCTTTTCGTCTTTTTGCAAAAAATCCTCGAACGCGGAATACCGATTCATGATTTCACGGTCATCGGAAACTTCCGCATGATAGACATCGGATATCTTTTTCAAAAAACGCGTGATGTTATGCCCATCCGTATGGCAATGTGCTGTCTTCCAAACCAGAACCGATGACTTCTCCACGGCATTGACCGCGAGAATCAGGGCAAATACTCGCCTCTCCCTCATCATGACCTCGTCCTGTTCGATAAAACCGAGGGACTTCACCAGCTTTCTGTCGGTCAGTGGAATTTCGCTCAGCAGAGACTCCCGGGTCTCGTACAAATCCACATGCAGCGACGAGTCTCCCACTTTCACGCAGGGGCCCGCCGAACCATGGGTTATCTGCCCGGAAAAAGAGGGAAAGGCGCCCAAGGCCCGGCCGATGGCCCTGTACAGCCTGTCCAGGTCGGGAATGGTGTTATAAACCGCTAGCCCCGTCGAAATCAGATTATTGTTGTAGAGAAGATCGAGGCCGGTTAAGGGAATGGTGCAGCGGATTCCAGCGGCAAAAGTTCGACTGCTGATTTTTTTCACACTTCTGCTCATCGCCAATTACCTGGACTCCACCGTGGGGCCAAAAGAACCCGCAACCGGCCGTGCAGCCATTTTTTCCAGTTCCGGAACGTATTTATGGTCTTGCAGGAATTGCCATCGAATTTTCCCTATTGCGAAAACCGCTTGGAATCACCCACTCAAGGTAAAAAGGTCGCTGCCCAATACAGGCAATAAGGTTTTCCGCAGCGAATCCAAAAAGCATTCAAGGCAAACAAGCCGCTGTCCAAGGGAAGGCGGTCGGCGGGTATTGCATAGCGGTTCATGGGAATGAGCGCGGGTAAACGGCACATGCGCTAATACGGGCTTGGCGACCGAGGCACATGCCGTGAAAAGGGAAAGGCGTTCAAGCACCTGCGCCGCTGCGAAAAACACGGCATCAGGTTCAATTCGAATTCGAGTTATTTGGCCGCGTAGGCTTCGCGCACCGCGGTCATTTCATCCGAGCTTTTCTGCTCGGTACGCTGCTCCTGCGCGCGCCGTTGTAATTCCCGCTGCTGCAGCACATGCTCCAGGCCTTTCACCTTGCCCAGCTGCGCGCGCAGGATTTTTTCCTGGTATTCGAGATCGACGCCCGCCAGCGCGGTTTGTTGCGCCTGGAATGCACCGATCTTGTCGAGTTGCTGGCGCATGCCTCCCAGGTTTTGCAACGACAACGAATTGGACATCGCCAGCCCGCGGCCAAGATTATCCCGGCACGCATCCAGGTCCTGCTGGCGCCGCTGCTCCAGTTGCAGGCGCTGCTGCAGGCGGCTGCGCTCCTGGCCGAGCTGCTCCAGCTCGCGCTGCTGCACATCGAGAAAGGACTTCAACACGATCACATCTTCCTATTGAGCCCGCGTAACGATTTTCACACCGCGATGTTAACGTTAAAGGCCGGCCACTTCGCGCAGCCCTGTCTCGATACCCGCCAGAGAGGCGCGCTCCTGCAAGCCTTGTTGTAAAAAAGTGGCGATGGCGGGAAAACGGCGCACCGCCTCGTCCATTTCCGAATCGTTGCCCACCTGATAACCACCGAGCGGCAGCAGTTCGCGCACCTGTTGGAAACGTCCCCACAGCTGACGCAGGCGCGTCGCCGAGGCGAGCCATTTGGGAGATATCACCTGCGGCATCACGCGGCTGACGGAGGCACCGATATCGATCGCCGGATAATGGCCCAGCTCCGCCAGTTGCCGCGACAACACGACGTGGCCATCGAGTATAGCCCGTGCCGCGTCGGCAATCGGGTCCTGCTGATCGTCGCCCTCGGCCAGCACGGTGTAGATCGCGGTCATGCTGCCCGAGGAGCCGGTGCCGTTGCCGGCCCGCTCCACCAACTGCGTCAACAGGCTGAACACGGATGGCGGATAACCGCGCGTGACCGGCGGTTCGCCGATCGCCAGCGCGATTTCCCGTTGCGCCTGGGCATAACGGGTCAGCGAATCCATCAGCAGCAGCACATCCTGCCCCTGCTCGCGGAAATATTCGGCAATGCGGTGACACAGCTGGGCGGCGCGCAAGCGCGCCAGCGGCGACTGATCCGCCGGCGCCGCCACCACCACCGCACGCTTGCGCCCTTCCGGACCCAGGCTGAGATCGATGAACTCGCGCACCTCGCGGCCGCGCTCGCCGATCAACCCAACCACGACCACCTGCGCCTGGGTGAAACGCGTCATCATGCCGAGCAACATGCTCTTGCCGACGCCCGAACCCGCGAACAGGCCGAGGCGCTGTCCCTTGCCGGGCGTCAGCACGCTGTTGATGGCGCGAATGCCGACATCCAGCGGTTCGTGAATGGGCTGGCGCAACAGCGGATTGGGGGATTCGGTAAACAGGCGCACCAGCTCGCCGCCGTTATCGAGCGGCTTTCCATCCAGCGGTTGCAGGAGACCGTCCACCACGCGGCCGAGCAAATGCGGGCCGATGCGGATCCGTTCTTCACCGGGCAGCGGCGCCACGCGCGCGCCGGCGTAAAGGCCGCTCATCGGTTGCAGCGGCATGAGATAGGCGACTTCACGGTTGAAGCCGACCACTTCGGCTTCTAGCTGGCGGCCGTCGGCCGTGCTGACCTGGCAGCGCTGGCCCATCACCAGGCGACAGCCGACCACTTCGAGATTGAGGCCGGTGACGCGCACCAGCCGGCCGTAGCGTTTGCCGACGGCCACTGGTTCGTCCAGCGATGCGCAGGCCTGTTGCAGGCCGAGCCGCAAGCGCTCACTCATCCGCCAGCTCCAGCGAATTGCGCACCGCGGCGACACATTCGGTCAGCCGCTCGCCGACCAGGGATTCGACCACGGCCTGGCTCGTTTCGAGGCGGCAATCGCCGCTCGCCAGGTTGGCGTCCGCTTCCAGCGGCCAGTTCTGGCAATGCGTGATGTCGAACTTGGCCAGACGCTGGCAATCGTCGGGATTCAGATAAATATGCAGTTGCTCGGTGTCGCCGCCCAGGCCGCGCAGCGCCTCCTCGACCAGTCCGAGCACCTGTTGCGGATTGAGCGTCAATTCCGCGTGGATGACGCGGCGCGCCACCTGGCCGACCAGCTCGGCCAGCAGATCCTTTTGCTCGGACAGGCGCGAACGCGCCAGGGACTCCAGCTGACGCTGCACATTCTCCAGCGGCGCCAGCGCCTGCTCGCACAGAAAGCGCGTCTCGTGGCGGCCCTGCTGCAAGCCCTGCTGGCGGCCCTGCTCGAAACCGTCGTGGCGACCATCCTCCACGCCCTGTTCGAAGCCCTGCTGCTGCCCGTCCTGGTAGCCGCGCTCCAGGCCCTGCTGATAGCCCTGGTCGAATTCGGCGACCGCCGGCGGTTCGACTCCACGCTCCAGATCCGCCAGGCTGGGAAAGCGATAGCGCACGATGTGCTGCGGCGCCGGCTTTGGAACACGCGTCGTTTTCATGACTCAGCTCACCACCGGTTCTTCAAACAATTGGAATTCCAGCTCGCCCTGCTCGGCCAGTTCGCGCACCTGTTGCATGATGTCGTTGCGCGCCTGTTCGACCCGGCGCACGGATACCGCGCCCAGCGTCTGGATCTGGGTCTCCAGGACCTGCGCCATGCGCTTGGGCATGGCGTCCAGGATCGCATGGCGCAAGCCGCCGTCGGCGCCCTTGAGCGCCGTGGCCAGCAGGTCCATGGGAATGTCCTGGGTGAGGCGTTGCAGCACTTCCTGCGGCTGGCGCTTGAGCGTGTTGAAATCGAACATGTTCAGCTCGACCTCACTGGCCACGCCGGTATCGTGCAGCTTCAGCAATTCGATCATCTGGCCGCGGTCGCCGACATAGCGATTGAGGATATCCGCGGCGTGGCGCACGCCGTTCACGCGCGCGCCGGATTGCTCGGCCACGTAGGTAATGCAGCGATCGAGGGTGGCGCGCAATTCGTCGATCACGTGCTCGCCGACTTCCTTCAGGTTGGCCACCCGGAACAGCAATTCGTCGTGCTGTTCGGCCGGCAAGGCGTCCAGCACCGCCGACGCGGTATCCGGCGGCAGGAAGGCCAGCAGCACCGCCTGCATCTGCGGATGCTCGTTGCGGAAGAACTTGGCCAGCACCTCGGCCGGCACCCATTGCAACAGCTGGATATCTTCGCTGACCGCGTCACCATAAATCGAGTCGAGCATATTGCGCGAAAGCTTGCGCCCGAGCGCCAGGTCGAGCGTGCGCTCCAGGTAATCGCGGGACGCGCCGCTGATACCGCTGAGCTCGCGGTAGCGCGTGAAAAACTGTTGCAGGATGCGCTTGGCCTGTTGCGAAGACACGCTCGGCAGGCGCGCCATGCAATGCATCAGCTTCTGCACTTCATCGCGATCCAGGCGCTGCAACACCTTGGCGGCGGCCTGCTCGCCCATGCTCAGCAGCAGGATCGCCGCCTTTTCCAGATCTTCCATCGGCGCGTCGCCGCCGTTGATCTTATCCATGTCGCTCATTGCCGCTTACCCACTGTTTGATGACCTCCGCCACGCGGGCGGTCTCTTTATCCGCGAGCAGTTGCAGATGCTTCAATTGCACGCCGAAATCCGAACCCGGTTCCGGCAGGGAATCCAGCAGCTGTACGGAGGCATCGGACAGCTCGGCATTGTTCCCGGGAAGCTCCGCGCGATAGGGGTTCGCGGCGGCCAGCATCGCGGCGCCGGAGGCCGGCGCTTCCAGCGTTCCCTCCAGCGCCGGCTGCGCGCGCACCAGATGCTTCACCAGCGGGCGCACACCCACCAGGATCAGGGTCAGGCCGAGCACGCCGCCCACCAGGTAGCGCAGGTAACTTTCGTACGGCTGCGGCTGCTGCCACCAGGCAACGGCCGGAACGCTCGCGTCGGCGGCCTTGGGCGTGAAATTGAACGCGCTGATGCTGAACTGGTCGCCGCGCTCGCTGTTGAAGCCCACGGCTTTCTGCACGATGTCCTGGATCTGCGCGATGTTGGCATCGCCCCACTGCCGCGCCGTGCCCGCCTTGGCCGGCGCCGGGGCGGCGGCATTGTTGAGCAGCACCGACACGCTCAGGTGCTTGACGCGCCCCTGCTGGTATTTGGTGTGCGTGACCGAGCGGCTGTTCTCGTACTGGCGGCTGAACTCGGAGCGCGAGCTGCGCGCGTCGCTGGGCTTGGTCGGCGGTGCGACCCCATTGGCGGGGTTGGCGCCGGGAACCGCATCGGCCTCGACCGGATTTTCCGTGGCCGGCGGACGATTGGACAGCGAGCCCGGCACGCCGGCCGCCAGGCGGTCCAGAGTGGTGTCCTCCTTGCCGCTTTCGCTGTGCACCACGCCCTTCGGATCCACCGCCTCGCGGGTTTCCTCGACAGCGCTGAAATCGAGGTCCGCCGCTACCTGAATCTGAAAATTATCCGCGCCGAGCATCGGGTTGAGCATGTCGGCGGCGCGCTGCTTGATGTGCTCCTCCAGCTTGCGGGCATAATCCATTTGCTGCACGCTCAAGCGCGACAGCCCGTCGTTGTCGGCCAGTTCCGCGCTGAGCAGATGACCGGCCTGATCGACCACGGTTACCGCGTCGGGCTTCATGCCCGGCACGCTGCCCGCCACCAGATTGACGATGGCCTCCACCTGCCCCGGATCCAGACGCTGTCCCGCCGTCAGATCGACCATCACCGACGCGGTCGGTTTTTCTTCCTCGCGGCCCACGAACAAGGTGCGTTTCGGAATCGCGAGGTGCACGCGCGCGTTGCGCACGGGGTCCAGCGCCATGACCGTGCGCGCCAGCTCGCCTTCGAGGGCGTGGCGGTAGCGCGCGGTTTCCATGAATTCGCTGGTGCCGAGGCCGCCGGCCTCGTTCAGGCTTTCGAGGCCGGCCGGAATCGCGGCGCGCACGCCGCGCGCGGCCAGCAGCATCCGCGCCTGCGCCAGTTGATCCTCGGGCACCATGACCTGGCCCGAACCCTCGTCCAGGCGGAACGGGATTTTTTCCTTCTCCAGCTGCTCCAGGACATGGGCCGGATCGATCATTTCGTGGCGGCCATACAGCGGCACGTAATTCTGCCCCGCGCTCCACAGCATGACGACAACGCTGGCGGCGACCAGCGCCGCCAACAGCGCGATGGCCAGCATGGATTTGTTCTGCAGCGAAACATTGCGCCATTTATTCCAGGTCTGGCGCAGGCGCTCCATAAGTCCCCCGGCATTCAGACTGCCCGCGCCGGGGCGGTTTACCATTTCACTCATCGAACACCCGAAAACTCATTGCCTGAAAATTCATTGCCTGAAAATTCATTGATAGGAAAACGCATGTCACTGGCATCGGCGCATTACAGCGAGAGACGCATGATCTCGTCGAAGCCCGACATGATCTTGTTGCGCACCTGCATCAGCGCGGAGAAACTCAGCCCCGCTTTCTGGCTCGCCACCATCGCGCCCACCAGGTCATCGCTCTGGCCGGTGTCCACCGCCGTCATCAGGCGGGTGGCGTTGTTCTGATCCGCGTTGACGCTGTTGATCGCGGCTTTCATGCTGCTGAAAAAATCGCCCTCGCCGGCTTCGCGCGGTTGCAGCGCGATGCTGTCGCCGCCGGCGGCACCCTTGAGCGCCGCCATTTTCTGCAGCAGCGCGGCCTGACTGTTCAATGCATCGATTGCCATGGGAAAACTCCTGATAACCGCGTTTTTGCTATCTGCTTGCCAACGTCTAAACGCGGTTTGCCAACCTCTAACCGCGGCTTTCTAACTTCCAACCCGCGGTTTGTTAATTTCCAACCACCGGTTCGTCAATTTTTAATTTCTGACCAGCGCGCTGACATCGATGCCGCTTTCGCGCATCGCCGCCAGTTTGTAACGCAGCGCCCGGGTAGTGACGCCGAGCGCCTCGGCGGTGCGCGTGCGATGACCGTCGAAACGGCGCAGCGTATTCAGGACGAAATCGAATTCGACGCGCAGCTTGCTGCTCGCCAGCTCTTCCGCGATACAGGCCACCGTTTGCGGGACAGCGGCCTCCTGCGCGGCGGGAATGACCGGCAACATCAGGTCCAGGGGCTGCAGTTGCAGGCCGCGCGCCATGATCAGCGCGCGCTGCATGACGTTTTCCAGCTCGCGCACATTGCCCGGCCAGTCGTAGTTTTGCAGCGCCGTGCGGGCCTGCGCGCCCAGGGAGTAGCCATCGGCGGTGGCGTATTTTTCGATGAAGAATTCCGCCAGCGGCAGAATGTCCTCGCGCCGCTCGCGCAGGCTCGGCCACATCAACGGCAGCACGTCGAGACGATAGAACAGGTCTTCGCGGAATTCGCCGCGCGCCACCAGGGCGCGCAGATCGCGGTTGGTGGCGGCGATGACGCGCACATCCAGCGAAATTTTCTGATGACTGCCCAGGCGCTCGACCTCGCGCTCCTGCAGCACGCGCAACAGCTTGGCTTGCAGGTTGAGCGGCATTTCGGAAATTTCGTCGAGCAGCAGAGTGCCGCCGTTGGCCAGCTCGAACTTGCCCGGCTGGCTCTGGGTCGCGCCGGTGAAGGCGCCGCGGGCATGGCCGAACAGCGTCGCCTCCAGCATGTTTTCGGGAATCGCCGCGCAGTTGATCGCCACGTACGGCTGGTCCGCGCGCGGCGAATTGTCGTGGATGAAACGCGCCAGGCGCTCCTTGCCGGTGCCAGATTCGCCGGTGATCAGCACGGTCGCGCTCGTCTGCGCGGCGCGGCCGGCGAGTTGCAGGACCTGGCGGCCGGCATGGGAGGCCACCACCATGTTGGGAATCGGACGGCACAGGCGCGTGGCATGGTTGATCGCGCTCAGCAGCTGTTCCGGGCCGAACGGCTTCTGCAGATAGTCGATGGCGCCGCCGCGAATCGCCGCGCTGGCCTCCAGGCTCTGGCTGCCGTCGACCATCGCCAGGATCAGCGCGGCGGGATAACGGCGCTTGAAGGCCGCGATGAAAGAGCCCAGCTCGCGATCCGGCAATTGCGATTCCACCATCACCACGGACGGCGCGCACTGCGCGGCGCGTTCGAACGCGGCCGCGGCCGTCGCGCAGCGGCTGACCGAGAAACCCGCGTTACGCAGCGAGCGCGCGCAGGCGTCGGACAAGCTGGCGACCGGATCGACCAGCAACAATTCCGCCGGAGAATTTTTTTCCATTGCGCGACTCATGATTCCCCTCCGATCGGTCGACTAATCCATTCGAGAGAGGCGTAAAGCCGATAGCACAGCACCCACATCCGCAATTCGACTCCGCGAAGGGCCGCCTGCATCCGGCGACCGATTGCCTGGTTATCAACCGGAGTGAAAGAGGTACCGAAGAACCGCCACAGCGCGATAGCGCTAGCGCCGTAGAAGAAAGGAAACGCAAAACCGAGGGACGCCCGCCAGGGACGAACACCGAACCGCCGCGCGCCAAAAAGCAGCGCGCCAACCGGAAACACACACCATCGCGGATGCGTGCGAAATACCTGCCTCGGCAACCCCGCTATCATAGTCAGCGCACGCGCCAGACCTTAGACCGGAGGCTTTGCGTCCTGGGCTTTCACCCAGTTTGCCTTTTTCTACAAGTTCAATCGGTGGGCCTTCACCCCGCGTTGAGCACGAGAAAAAACTGTTCATATCCGTGCCGCCACCCGCGTCCCAAGCACAGTCCGGGGTAGGCGGCACGCATCAAATCATAGGAAAGGCCGACAAAATTGCAACCCAACTTCATGAATTATTTGTGAAGCCGCGCATATCGATAAAGCGTATTCCGTCAACTTTTCGTGGCCCTACAGGCCGGCGGCAAGCGCCGGCTTAAACCAAACAAGTCACTTTACAAGTAGAGCCCATCTTTCTGTTTTTCATAAATAAAATCCTATAAAAATCCTCCTGGAATCGTTATCCGATCGTACCCACGACGTCGATCGGGATCTGCTCGGGAATCTCGTTATAAGAAAGCACTTTAAGTCCCTGTACGAAGCTCCTGGCGTAGCGAGATAAAAGCGGTCGAAGCTGCGGCATGACCACCAGCACCGGCGGATGCCCCAATCCCTGCATGTGCTCCTTGATGGCGGGCATCCGCTGCTGCAGTTGCGCCAGCAGGGTCGGATCGACCGGGAAGCTGTCCAGCGCCACCTTGCCCTGCTGCTGCGACTGGTTGAGGGCGGACAGCAAGGCCTGCTCCAGGCGATCGTCGAGGGTGAAGGTCGCCAATACCTCGCGATCGCCGATGGCCTGGCGCACGATGCTGCGCTTGAGCGCGCAGCGCACATCCGCCGCCAGCAACACCGGGTCCTTGGTGATGTCGACGCTGTTCAGCATGCTGGTCGCAATGGTGCGGATATCGCTCAGGCTGACCTGATCGCGCAACAGCAGGCGGAACACCCGCAATTGCTGGATCGGGGTGAGCGCGGCGTTCAGCTCCTCGGACAGCCTGGGAGAGATCTGCGCCAGATGCTCATGCAGGCGCCCCACCTCCTCGTGGCCGAACAATTCCTCCAGGTTCTCGCGCATCACCTTGCTCAGATGCGTGGCGATCACCGTGGCCGAATCGACCACCGAATAACCGAGGTTGAGCGCCTTCGCCTTGTCGGTCGGATCGATCCAGACCGCGTCCAGGCCGAAGGCCGGTTCCTGCGTCAGCTCGCCGTCCAGTTTGCCGTAGGTTTCGCCACTGCTGATCGCCATCAGGCGGCCGGTATCGACCTGCCCTCGCGCCACCGAAACGCCGCTGAGCTTGATCTCGTACTGCTCGGGGCGCAGATGCAGATTGTCCTTGACCCGCACCTCCGGCAGCAGAAAACCCAGTTGCTCGGTCAGCGTCTTGCGCACCCCGCGCACCCGGCCGAGCAGCTCCGCGCCGCGCTCCTGCTCCGCCAGCGGCACCAGCCGGTAGCCGAGCTCGATGGCCATCATGTCGACGTGCGGAATATCCTGCCAGGCCAGCGCCGGCGGCCCCTGGCTCTCGATCTGGCGGACCAGGTCCTCGGCCTGTTCGAGGGGCAGGTCCGGGCCGATGCGCTGCTGGCGCCAGGCCGAATAACCGAGCACCGCGGCGAAGCTGAGGAACGCCACCGTCGGCATGCCCGGCACCAGCCCCAGCACCGCCATGATGACGCAGCCCGTGACCAGCACCCGCGGCGACGCCAGCAGCTGGTTGCGGACCAGATCGGCCATTTCGCCGTCGTCGTTGACGCGGGTGACAATGATCGCCGCCGCCGTCGACATCAGCAGCGAGGGAATCTGCGCCACCAGGCCGTCGCCGATGGTCAGCAGCGCGTACAGCTTGAAGGCCTCGCCCGCCGCCAGGTCGTGCTGGAATACGCCGATCGCGAGGCCGCCCACCAGGTTGATGATCAACACCAGCAGGCCGGCGATGGCGTCGCCGCGCACGAACTTGGAGGCGCCGTCCATCGCGCCGTAGAAATCCGCCTCGCGCGCCACTTCCTGGCGGCGCTGCTTGGCCTGTTTCTGGTCGATGATGCCGGCGTTGAGGTCGGCGTCGATCGCCATCTGCTTGCCGGGCAAGGCGTCCAGGGTGAAGCGCGCGGCCACCTCCGAAATACGCTCGCCGCCCTTGGTCACCACCACGAAGTTGATGATCATCAGGATGATGAACACCACCACGCCGACGACGTAGTTGCCGCCGATCACCACCTCGCCGAACGCCTTGATCACGCGGCCCGCCGCGTCCGCGCCGGTATGGCCGTGCAGCAGCACCACCCGCGTCGACGCCACGTTCAAGGTCAGGCGCATCAGCGTGGCGACCAGCAGCACGGTCGGAAACACCGAGAAATCCAGCGTGCGGCGCGCCGATACCGAAACCAGCAGCACCAGCATCGACAATACGATGTTGAAGGTGAACAGCGAATCCAGCAGCCAGGCCGGCAATGGCAGGATCACCATGGCCAGAATCGCCATCACCAGCAACGGAATTCCCGTGTAAGAACGGGTCAATGCACGCCAATCCACTCAGTCTTCCTCAGAAAACGGTTACACCAGAAAACATTCTGTCATTCGTCGATCGCCCGGCGCATGGCTAGCGCCGCAATGCTTCGGGAATCCGCAATGCCGGCAGCGGCGCCGGCTTGCGCGCGCGCCCGCGCCGATACGCCTGCAGCTGCAACACATGCGTCAGCACATAGGCCACGGCGGTATACAGGCCCGCCGGGATTTCCTGGTCGATCCGCGTCGAGTAATACACGGCGCGGGTCAGGTCCGGCAGTTCCAGCACGCTTTTGTCGTACTGCTTCGCCACCTCGCGGATTTTCAGCGCCATCGCGTCGACGCCTTTCGCGATCACGTAGGGCGCGCTCGCCTTGCGCGCGTCGTATTTGATCGCGACCGCGTAGTGCGTCGGGTTGACGATGATCAGGTCCGCCTCGGGCACGCGCTGCTGGATGCGCGCCCGCGCAAATGCCATCTGCACCTGGCGGATGCGGCTTTTCACCTCGGGACGGCCCTCGGTGTTCTTGTGCTCCTCGCGCACTTCCTGCTTGGTCATGCGCAACTTGCGCAGCAGCGACCAGTACTGGAACGGCGCGTCGATCATGGCGATGAACAGCAGCGCGCCGCCCATCGACATGAAACTCAGCGCCAGCAAGTGCAGCCCCTGCTCGATGCTCACCTGCAGCGGCTGGCGGTTCATCAGCCGCAGCGTCTGCCAGTAATGGCTCAACAGAAAATACAAGGTGCCGCCGATCAGGCTGATCTTGAGCAGCGACTTCAGCATTTCCACGACGCCGTGCCAGGAAAACATCCGCCCGAGGCCGGCGATCGGATTGAGCCGGTTGAACTTGGGCAGCAGCGTCGTCCACACCAGGATGAAACCGCCGGGCACCATGCCCAGGAACACCAGCAGCACGGCCAGCGCGGCGAACAGCGGCGCCAGCAGCGCGAACGATTGCCACAGCGCCAGCCCCAGCTGTTCCTCCATGAGTTCGCCGTTGTGGCCGCCGCTCCAGGCGTGAGCCAGCTGATAGCGCATCAACTCGGCGAAAAAACGGCCGAACACCGGCGCCCACCAGCTCATGGCAAACCCGCCAAACAGAAACAGCCCCGCCGTGGTCAACTCGCGCGAACGCGCGATCTGGCCTTCCTGGCGCGCGCGCCGCCGCTTCTGCGGCGTACTCCGCTCGGTGCGGTCCTGGCTGCTGCTGTTCTCCGCCACGTCGCTTGTTCCTCAGCCGGTAAAGGTGCGCATCTGGTCGAGCACATAGCCGGCAAAATCCATGTAGCGCGAGGCAATGCCGCTGAGCGAAAGCAGAATGGCGAACAGCCCCAGCGTCAGCGCCATCGGCATGCCCAGGGAAAACATGTTCAGCGCCGGCGCGCTGCGGCTCATCACGCCGAAAGTCAGGTTCACCAGCAGCATCGCGACCACCGCCGGCAGGCTGAGCAGCAAACCCGCCCCGAGCGCCCAGCTGAACAAGCGCAACACGAGATTCACATCGAGCTCGTACAAGCTGCGCCCCACCGGCCAGGTGCGAAAACTTTCGACCAGCACGTCGAGCGCGACCAGATGGCCGTTCAATCCCAGGAACAGGAGAATGCACAAGAACAGGAACAGCTCGCCGACCAGCGGAATACTGTCGCCATGCACGGGATCGTTCATCGACGCCGTCGCCAATCCCATCTGGATCGACAGGATCTGTCCCATCAGGCTCATCACCATGAACAGCAATTGCAGGCACAGGGCCAGCAGGATGCCGAACAGCACCTGCTCCAGGGCCAGCGCCAGCGCGGTGAATGAAAAAGGATCGACGGGCGGCATCGCCGGCATCATCGGCGCCAGCGTCAGGCTCAGCAGAAACGAGAACAGAATGCGCACCGGCATCGCGATGCGGGCGTCGCCGAACATCGGCATCAGCCACAGCGCCGCGCTCAGGCGCACGAACGGCCACCACCATTTGCCGAACAGCGCCACCACATCGGCGAAGCTGAGGCCGACGAGGCTGCTCATGGTCCGTTCAGCATCAGTTGGTAAAACAGCTCCATGACCTGCCGCAGCAGCCAGTGGCCGGCGAAAACCAGCATCAGCAAGGTCACCAGCAGGCGCGGCAAAAAGCTCAGCGTCTGCTCCTGTATCTGCGTGGCCGACTGAAAAATGCTTACCACCAGCCCCACCAGCATGCCCGGCACCACCAGCACCATGACCATCGCGATGATGGTGAGCACGGCCTGCCCGACAATGGCGACGACCTGTTCGGGACTCATGGCATCACTCCGAAACTCGCCGACAACATACCCGCCGTGAGCGACCAGCCGTCGACCAGCACGAACACGATCAATTTGAACGGCAGCGAAATGGTGAGCGGCGACAACATCATCATGCCCATCGCCATCAGCACGCTGGCCACGACCAGGTCGATGACCATGAACGGAATGAACAATTTGAAGCCGATCTGAAAGGCGGTGGTCATCTCGCTGAGCACGAAGGACGGCAGCAATACCGCGAAAGGCACATCGGCCGGCGCGGTCGTCGTCGGCTCGCCGGCGATGCGCAGCATCTGTTCGAGATCGGTTTCGCGGGTCTGCGCCAGCATGAATTTGCGCAGCGGCACTTCCGCGCGCTCCAGCGCCTGCGGCAGCGTCATCTGGTCGGCGTCGTAGGGCTTGAAGGCGTTTTGATAAATGTCCTGCCAGACCGGGCGCATGATCAGCAGGGTCAGGGCCAGCGCCACGCCCACCAGCACGCGGTTGGGCGGGCTCTGCTGCAATCCCAGCGCCTGGCGCAGCACGCCCAGCACGATGATGATGCGGGTGAAGCTGGTCATCATCATCAGCATGGTCGGCAGCAGACCCAGCAGGGTCATCAGCAGCAGAATCTGGAGCTTGATGTTGTAGTCTTCGCCGCCACCCGCGCCTTTGGCGACGGAGAACAAGGTGACATCGGCCTGCGCGGGCATCGCCAGCCACAACAGCGGCAGCCAGGCCAGTAGCCGCCGCGCGGCCCGAAACGGAGCTGATCGCATCGCTGAATGATCCGGAATAAGGCTCAGGAATCCAGATCGCCCAAGGCCTGGTCGTCGACCACTTCCAGCAGCCGCAACCCGTAATTGCCGTTGACCACCACCACTTCGGCGCGCGCCAGCAAGCGCCCGTTGACGCGCACGTCCAGCGGTTCGCCCGCTTGTTTATCGAGCGGAATCACCGCGCCCTCGCCCACCTGCATGAGGCTGCCGAGCGATACCTCGGCGCTCGCCACTTCCAGCGTCACCGTCACCGGGATATTGCGGAAAAACCGCAGGTCCCGCGGCTTGCGCACGGGCTCTTCCAGCGCGGGCGGCTGCGCTTCCTCGCCAAACAGGGCATCCAGTCCATCCAACGGCATGTCCATCAAGTTTTCCGGCTTCACGTCGCCCATCTTCGATTTCGTCCTCAACCCAGTGCGAACTTACTCTGCAATCACTTCCGTAACCTGGAACACCAATCCCTTGCTCTGCTCGGCCACCCGGCCGCGCAGCAAAGGCTGCGGCCCCAGCAGCGCCAGAGCCGTTTCCGACCAGTCGACATCGATGATGTCGCCGGCCTTGAGGCGCGTGACCTGTTCGAGCTTCATCGAGGTCTGCGCCATGATCAGCCGCAGCTGCAGCGGTACCTTCGGCAGCGCCGCGCGCAGGGCCGGCGCCAGCGTGGCGTCGGCAATCGGCACGGGCTCCGTCTCGCTCAGCCAGAACGGCCACCACAACTGCCAGGTCGCGACCTGGTCGGCGACCGCGACGCTGACCTGGGAGCTGAACCATTCCCCCTGCTTCGGCAGCGCCTCGGCCTCCATGAGCTTCAATTCCCAAGCCTGGTTGTCCAGGCCGAGCTGGCGGCTGAAACCATCCAGCTGCTGCTGAAACAGACGCTGCATCAAACGCAGCTCCGCGTCGGTCAACGCCCTTCCCGGATGCTTGAGATCGGATTCCAGCAGGTTGCCGCCAAAAAACAGCACGGCCAATCGGTAGGCCGCCGCGGAGTCGAACCAGAAAATGGCTGGAGACCAGTTGCGTCCCAGCGCGCGCGCGACGATCCAGCACGGCACCACGCCGTCGGCGGCGTCGGTGGGGGGCGGGCCGTCCAGAGTGAAATCGTCGAATTCGATCCGGCAACCGTTGCCGTTGAACAGACCGGTGATGCCGATGGCGATATGCTGCGACAAGGCGTTGCGCGCCTGATTGAGCATGTTCGCCATGGCGCTGGCGCGGCGGCTGCGGCCCAGCAAATCGAAAACCGGCAGCGATCGTCCGATCTCCGCCGATAACATAGCGTCAGTGGCTGGCCGCCCCTTCAGCATTGACATGAAGACCTCGCAATATTCAGACGCTGTCACGGCGCGCGGCGCCGTGCAAATCCGCCCCGAACAAAAAACACCCGCGGAAGTTTCGCGCCGGCCAGCGGCTGCAACCTGTTTCCGCCAGGCGCTCACGAATCACTTTTCAGGACACTGACGCCGATATCACCAGCGATAGCAGACCGATCGGACTACCAGCAACCCCGCTACCATCGGAGCGGTTTGCATTCGAACCGCATTCCATTAGGCCGGAGGCTTTGCGTCTCTGGCTTTCGCCAAGATTTGCCAATTACCGCTGATCTTAGTTGATTAAGCTCACATCGCAAGTCGGCTTTAACATTATTTTTTGTGACCGACGCGCCTGCCGCTCCCCAACCCGGAAAGTCAATTTGCGCGAAAAAACGCGGGCGGCCCGCATTCTCCGGCACGCGCGCCACTCGCCCGCCGCCGCGCAAGATTTTGAACGTTAGAAGCTCGCGCGCTCAATCATCGAGCTTGAAGCCCGCCTTGACGGTGACCTGCCAGTACATGACGACATCCCGCTCGATATCGCCGCGAATATTCGTCACTTCGAACCAGCGCAGATTGTGCAGCGTTTTCGTCGCGCGCTGCACCGCCTTGTTAACCGCGTCCTCCACGCTGTCCTTCGAGGAACCGGTGATTTCCACGATTTTGTAGATGTGGTCCGACATGAGTTCATCCTCCGCGAAGGGCGCCGCGCGCGCCGGTTCCGTCGGGTTGAGGTCCGGCGCCGCGAACGATGGGCCGGCGGGAAACCAACATGCGCGCCCCACGTTACTCGCCCCGACGCCTCCCCACAACCCGGCGCCGGACACTTCGAATGCAACCGAAACCGAGGGGATTTCAAGCAAAACCCAGGGAGTTTCAAACCAAACCGAGGGCGTTCAATCGGAACCGGGCACGGGAATACTCAGGAATTGCCGCAGCGCGGCGACCTGGCGATCGCTCAAGCGCACGGTCGCGTCCGGAGTCTGAATCGTCAGGGAGCCGTCGTCGGCCAAGGCCAGTTGAAACACCGTGCCGTGGGGCAGCGGCGGCTGGCGGCGCGGGCGCCGGTATTTCGACTCGGCCTTGGCCGCCAGCGGATCGCGGCCCTCGGCCAGCAGTTTCCTCGCGTCGTCGCGCAGACGGCGGGCGTCGGCCAGGGAAATCGCCGGGTAAGTGCCGAGGCTCAATGTCGTTTCCCTGCCGCCGAAGCGGTACCTCAGGCGCCAGTGTTTGCCGCCGCTGGGATGAACGGCCAGCGACAGGCCGTCGGCATCGTTGATGCTGTACAGCCTGCTGCGCGGCAGCGCGGCCTCGATGTTTTTTGTCGTCAGCGACATGCGCGTTTCCCCCGGGGATCGCGGGAAACCTAAAACGCCGGCGCGGCGCTGTCCATGCGGCCGCGCATGTTGCGGGCGAGATTGCGGGAAGGCGCTGCAATCATCGGGAAAAAACCAAGCTTGGATTTGCGCGCTGCAAATCGACGCGCAAAAACGGCGCATGAAAAAACCGGAAAAAGCGGCGCGACCGCACCGCCCCTCCCGACTCCGCGCCTCAGTTTTTCTTCAGGACTTTAATGGCTCCCGCGTCCATCCACGGCACGACGATGCGATAACTCGCCACGCCCGCCGGGCTGCAGGCGCTGCCGTCGTATTCGCACACGCTCGCGCCATTGATCCAGGTCTGCGGCAAGGCGATGCGCACGTTGGAAACCGGATTGGCCACGTCGGTATTGGTCAGCAGAATGATTTCACTGGCGTCGCGGCCGCTCCTCCAACGCATGCCGCGCACCACCGGCAATTGCGCCGGACACGCATCGGAGCCTGTCGCCAGGCACCAGGAATCGCCGCTGCTGTAGCTGCGCAGATTGGCGCTGTTCATGTCGTCCTCGACCTGCGCCATTTCACCGTAGGACAGATAATCGATCAGGAACGGAGAATGGCGCGCGCTCGCCAGATTGCGCACATACTGCACGACCGGATACATCGGCGGACACTGCGCGGCGTAGCCGCACAGCGCGCGCGTTCCATACGCCAGCAATTGATTGCCCCAGACGAAGGTGCGGCCGTATACCGCCGCGCGCGCCGCGTCGGACGAGGCCCCGTGGTTGGCGCCGCCGGCGATCATCTGATAACCGCTGTACACGATGTTCAACAGCGGCACGCTCAGCGGCGCGGTGGTGGTGTAATTCATCACCATATCGACGGATTGCATCAGCGGCTCGGCGAAAAATTCCGCGCCGACCACGCGGCGCGTGCCGCTGCTGCTGAACACCGATATTTCGCCCTGGGTTTCGGCGCGGGCCGCCGCGCCGGCCGCGTTCGCCGCCATCGCCGCCTGCCCTTCCAGCCACCAGGTGCCGTGTCCGTAATGCCCGTGGACCGGGTTGTAATCGGGCACGTAACCCCTGCCGAACACATCGAGATAAACCGCGCCCGCGCCCATATCGAAAACCTGGCTGACGTTGTGATCGACAATGCCCTGCCACTGCGGCAGCGACGGATCGACCAGCATCTGGATGCCGGCCACGCCGGAGCTGTTGCCCAGGCACAGCACCTCGCGATCCTCCAGGCCGCTGACATCATCCTGCGCCACCGGCGCCGCCTTCATCAGGCCGAAATTCATGACAGGGCCGTTCACCAGGCCGTCGTAGCCGCCGTAATCCAGGTTCCTGTCCCAAAAACCGTGCGCCAGATCCGGCGGACAGCGGATATATGCTGGATCGGAGCGATTGCTGATATCGATGCTGCCGGCGTTGATATAGGGCATCACCACGCTGCCGTCGCCCTGCACCGCTTCCAGCAGCGACGGCACCGACACTTGCAGGTTCGGAGTGGTCGGGTCCATCGTGTCCGGTTTCTGGATGAAGACCGGCGTGTTGAAATCCATGTTTCCGGTGTACCACTGGTACAAATGAATGCCCACCGGCACGCCGCCGCTGTTCGGGCCGATCAGGGGCTTCAGGGTATTTTGGATGTAATCCAGCATGTACCAGGTTTGCAGCGGCCCGTTATCCGCGTTCCACCAGAACAGACCGTCGCGCACCGAGCGCGGCAGATCGTTGCGATTGACCAGCGTTCTCGCATTGCCGTCGAAGGCCCAGCTCTGCCGCGTCGCCCATGCCCGGTACTGCTTGCCGAGGCGCTCCCAGCGATCCCCGCACATCGGCTTGATCACCACCGCATAATCGGGCGCCAGGCTGTTGCCCGCCAAGCCGGTGCCATCCAACGGATAATGCGTGACGAACGCGGCGCCGCTGCATTTCGAATTCAGGCAACTGGAATCCGACCAGTAATTCTGGAAGTAAAACGATTTCGGCTGGTATTCGGCATCCTCCGCGGCGATGTACAGCGCCGCGCCACCGCTCAGCACGCCGAAGAAAGGCAGCTGCATTTCGTTGAGCAGGGATCCGCTTTTCTGTGTCACGGCCGTGTTGTAAGAGAGCAACAGGCTGCCCTCGTTATTGCCGCCGGGCCACAGCAGATTGCTCGCCTGCTGCGTTGTCTGCGTGCTCAGCTGACGCGAGCCCAGGCCGGTGAGCATCGGGAATTCGCCTTCGAGCCAGCCGTTGCTATCCGGATTGCCGATGACTTCCAGCATGCCGCGCAATCCGCTGGCATTGCCGTCATTGGAGTCGTAGGGATTCAACGCCCACAAGTTGCTCACGGCGACGTTGGAAAAGCCGCTGTCGCCGGCAAAACTGTTCCAGGTAAAACGCAAAATCCCCATGCCGAATTCAACCTGGACCCGCGGCAATTGCGTCAGCGGATCGATGGTCGCGTCGCTCGATGAAAGAGACTTCTTGACCGACTCGTCGGCGCTGCCGGCGTTCAATATCCAGGCCGGTCGCCACAGCGGAGAAGCGGGCGCGCTGAAGCTGATGAACTCCGCGCCGAGCGCGCGATGGGTCAAGCCCGCGAGCGTGCCGGTGGGTCCGAATACCGCGACATATTTGTCGTTCGCCAGCACATACAGGCGTATCGGCATGCCGTTGTAACTCGTGCTGATCTGCCGGAACTGCGTCAGCCACGGTTGCGCCGGATCGGGATCGGGAATGTTGGCGCGCGCGAGCAGCGGCGTGCTGGAACCGCTCTGCTGATTGAAGGCCGCGATCCAGTTCGCGAGCGGATCGCCGGCGGCTATCGGGCAGGAAGCGGTCCAAGTGCTGCGATATGCCGTCGCGGCCTCGGCCGCGGTTTTCACCTGGTATTTGAACTCGCGAATATCGACGTTATCGAGCTGCACGGATTTATCCGTGTAAGTCCAGACGCCGTTTTGCACAACCAGTTTGTAGTTCGCGGTTTCACCGGCGCTGACGCTGCGCACGCACCAGCTGAAATCATTATCCGCGTCGTAATTCAGCGTTTCGCCGGCACCCGGGCACAGGCCCAGGCTGCCCGGCGCGCCGCGTCCCACGGAAAAGCTGCCATCGCCGGCCGCGGCGGAAAACTGGAACTGCGGATAACCGCCTATGGCCGCCGGCGACAACGGCAACACGCTGCCGGCGCCGACGCTGGCGCGCGCGATCGCCGACCAGCACAAAACCAGCAGCGCGCATCCTGTCCACGCGCGCCGAAACCTTCGACTGTACATGAAAACCTCCTGTCACCTTTTTATGACGTTATTGTTCCGGGAAACATCCATCCCACCTGAAAACCGACGCGCGCGCGGGCAACGCGGCCTGGCCGCTAGCAACATCGCGGCCGTTGAAACACTGTGACCGTTGAAACGCTATCGCTGTTGAAACGTTGTGGCCGCTGAAACACGGCAGAAAGGAAAAATTCGATGAACGCCTGCGGGGGAGAAAAAAAGACAATCCGCAACCAATGGGTTCAACAGAAAAACGAGACAGCGTGGGCCGCTGCTGTTCGATATCCTCGGGCTGGACATGCCGGGACGCGCGCCCGCTCGTTATTTTTATGTGCGGCCAACTCTATAGCAGTGGTTGGGAAATTTAGCCAGTGCCCGGCAAGGAGCGCCGGTATTCGCTCGGCGTCATCCCCACGGCCTGCTTGAAATATTTGTTGAACGACGATTTGGTCTTGAAGCCGGCGGCAAACGCGATATCGAGAACCGGCAACGCATCCCGCCGCGTATCGGCCAGCAACTGTTGCGCGCGCGCCACGCGCAGGCGGTTGATGTAATCGTAAAACCGCGCGCCGGCCATTTTGCCGAGCACCTCGCTCAGGATTTGCGGACTCACGTCGAGCCGTTGCGCCAGCACTGCCAGCTGCAGATCGGGATCGAGAAACAACGGCTCCTGTTCCATCAGCGCCCGCAGCCGTCCCCAGATCTGCAGCGCCCGCTCCTCGTCGAGCCCGGAGCGGCGGTATTTTTCCGCGGCCGCCGGCTGCTCCGCGGCGGGCTCGCGCGGCACATCCGGCGCAACCAGCGGTTCCGCCCGCGCGACTTCGACACCGATCAGCAAAACGGTGGATTGACGAAAACCGAAAATCGCCACCGCATAAAACAGCGCGACGCTGAGCGGCACGACCATCCAGGTCGGATCCAGCGGCCATCCGCCCGCCAGGCGCAGCACGTTCACCACAGCGGTCGCGCCGCCGCCGAACAGCACGATCAACACCAGCGTCCTGAGCCAGTTCAAACTGATGCGCTCGATGGCGGAATAACGCTCCAGCAAACCCAGCCGGTATGCGGCGAGGCCACGCAGCACGACGCCGCAGTAAAGCGCGATCGACAGCGTGGCCAGCAAACCGTGCGCCGAGGAAATCCGCACCACGGCGCTGTCGGTCGGCGCGCGCTCGTAGCCGGCGAAGGGACTCAGCGACCACAGCGTCGCGAGCGCGGCGGGCAACAGATGCCAGAGCTGTCGCGGCCGCAGGCGCAATGGCCTCTCGATCAGCGCGCGCGTGTAGAAATACAGCAAGGGACCGATCAGGAAGGCGGTGTTGTGCAACGCGTTGAGCAACTGGCGGCCGGCGCTGAAATGATTGACCAGCAACTGCGCCAGCAGACGCAGGCTGATCGCCACCAGCAGCGCGGCGAGAAAACGGTTGGCGGCGGGAAAGCGCGATTCCATGACGCACAACACCAGCGCCAGAATCGCGCCCTGGGCAATCAGCGCCACCGCCAGCTCCGTCATGCCAGGATTCCGCTAGTGCCAGGCTGAATTCCCATCGTAAAAAAATCCCGCGATTTTCAAGCTGCGATTGCGCGCGCGCCGCGCGGCCGTCACATCGAGGCGTTCACAAGTCATCAGGCCGATCCGCGAATAAATTGCCGCCGACAAGGATACGTCAGGGGATTCAACCTGGCGAGCGCAGCCAGGGCCAGTCAAAACAGGCGGACCTGACTGATGGCAAGCCGGTGCGCAAGCGTCGGCGCGGAAAACACGGCTGGCTTTAACATCGAGAGCAAGCGCGGCGTTTTTCTGGGGCCGTTGGCGAATCGATAAAAAAAGCGCGCCAGATGGCGCGCCGGGAAGCCCCGCAGGAGGGAGAGAAAATCGCAAATTCAAAACACGTACGGACGCGTCACCGATAAGCGGGCGCGAGGCGACGTTCGCGCAGACGCTGTTGGCGCTGCGCGGGCGTGACACGGGCCGTGTCCGCGGGCAGCAGGCGCTGCAGGTCGCGCAACTTCACCACGCGCGCGAGCGGCGCGTCCGCCGCCGTCAACGGCTGGGCCAGCCCTTGCCAGCGCATGAAAATAAAACCCTCGGGATTGCCCGCCGCGTCCAGCCAGTTGGCGATGCCGGGATCGCTCAGCGCAATCACGAAACGGATGCGGCCGTCGCTGTCGGCCCGCGCCTGCCGCGCGGTCAGGCTGACCTGATGGCTGACGAAATTCGGCGTGACGAACCACGGATCGCCGAGCTGAATCGCCTGGTAAACCGCCTGCGCCTTGCGCACGGTGATCAGCAAGCCCTCATCGGCAGCAATCCGGTAGCGCGCCATCGCGCTCATCTGTCCTTCGAGCCCGTCGCGCGAAGGCTGCGGCGCGGCCAGCGTGTTGAGCGGCGCTTGTTGTATCTTCGGCAGATACTGCCCGACCCACAGCGCGCCGGCCTCGCGCAGAAAGCCGGCGGCCAGTTGCGCGGGCGCCTGCGCCTGCGCTCTAACAGGCCGATCGAGGCGCTCGATTTCGAGTTCGCTGAACGACTCGCTCCAGTCGCCGAACGACTCGCGCACCAGGATCGCACGGGCGTCCCCGGGCAGCGGCCACCACCGGCCGTCGCGGCGCTCGCCGCCCAGATACAGGTCGAAGCTGTCGCCGGGTTTGGCGTCGGGGCGAATGACCAGCAGGTTTTTGCCCAGGCTCACCAACGGATAACCGTCGAGGATTTGCAGCGTCAGATCCGCATGCGTGCCACGGCGGCCGTGAATGTGATAAACGCCGCCGGGCTCCAGCAAGGCATTGAGATAACGGTTGTCCGGATTGAACAGGCCCGGCCGGCCTTCGATCAGGTTGCTGTGCGTGAATACCGGCGTATCCAGCATCGCGACCTGCGCCGCCAGCGTCCAGGATTGCTCCACCAGCCCCGCGAAATAGAGATCGGTATTGCGCGATGCCCGCGGCGAGCTGCCCGCGTAACCGGAGGCGCGCAACAGCGCCTCGGTGTCGTGCATGGCGGCGGCGTAAAGCGCCGCGGGCGAAGGTGCGTCAACCTCGCCGGCCTGCGCCAAACCCAGTGTTGCCCACAGTATCGGCGCAAGCGCGCCGCGAATCGGAATCGGCATGTTTTTATTGTCCTGATGAATGCTCGTGTTCCGCCGCGAAGCGCGGCGCCTCAATACCGCGACGTCACGGCGCCCGTTTGAAAATGGTCTTGTCTTCCTTGATCGTTTCCAGCACGGCAATGTCTTTGATCTTCATCGGATCGGCGCGCAAGGGATTGTCGGCGAGGATCACGAAATCGGCGAGCTTGCCCACGCTGATCGACCCCTTGATGGCCTCGTCGAACTGCTGGTAGGCGGCATCGATGGTCAGCGCGCGCAGCGCCTGCATCGGCGTCAGGCGTTGATCGGCGCCGAGTACCTGGCCGCTGCGGGTGACGCGGTTCACCGCGGACCACCACAACTGCATCGCATTGGGCGGCACCACCGGCGCGTCGCTGTGAATGCTGAAGCGGATGCCCAGTTTTTCCGCCGAGCCGGTCGGGCTGATAAAGGCGGCGCGCGCCGGGCCCAGGGTTTCGTCACGATGCCAGTCGCCCCAGAAAAACGTGTGGGCTGGAAAAAACGTCGGCACCACGCCGAGCGTTTTGTAGGTATCGAGTTGTTCGCGGCGCATGACCTGGGAATGCACGATTACCGGCCGGTCGTCCCGGGCGTGGTATTTCGCCTGCGCCTTGCGAAGCGCGGCCAGCACCATGTCGATGCAGGCGTCGCCATTGCAATGCGTCTGCACCTGCCAGCCGCGCGCATAGAATTTGTCGTACCAGCGGTCGAGCTCTTCCTGCGACATCACCGGATAGCCGCGATAATCCGCGCCCTGCCCCGCCGGCACCTTGAAATACGGCTGGCTCAGATACGCGGTCTTGCCCTGGGGCGAACCGTCCTCGGTGATCTTCACCCCCTGGAACTTGAGGTGGCGGTCGTACTCGTGGCCGATATGGATGCCGCGCTCGGCCATCATTTTCTCGACGAGGTTCCACTTCGGATAGGAAATGATATCGAGCAGCAGCGTGTTGGATTTCTGCGCATCGAGCAGCAGATTGAAGGTGGCCGGCAAGAGGGTCTGGCCATCCTGCGCGGTGGTATAGCCGAAACCGGCGTAGTAGCGCTGTACCTCGAGAAAATCCTGCGCCAGTTGCTGCGGCGATTTGCGCGGTATCAGCGGAATGAACGCGAACAGCGCCTGCTCTTCGACAATGCCGTTGGGCTCGCCGTCGGCGTCGCGCCGCACGGTGCCGCCCTTGGGATCGGGCGCGCCCTTGGCGAAGCCCACCTTGCGCAGCGCCAGCGTGTTGCACACCGCCACGTGTCCCGACACATGAAACACGCACAGGGGATGCGCACCGGAAATGGGATCGAGATCCGCGCGCGTCGGATGACGTTTTTCCGCCAGCAGCGAATCGTCGTAGCCGCTGGCCGCCACAAAGGCATCGGCGGGCATCGGATGGCTGGCGAGGTAATCGCCCAGCACGCGGCGCATGTCGGCAAAGCTGGCCACCTTGCCCACCGGCGGCGGCGCCAGATCGGGCAGGCCCCAGCCGCTCACCTGGTCGCCGATATGGCTGTGGCCGTCGACGAAACCGGGCAGCAGGGTCCGCCCCGCGAGATCGACGACGCGGGTATCGGCACCGCGCAGGCGCTGAATGTCCTCATCGCCGCCAACGGCCAGGATGCGGCCGTCCTTCACCGCGATCGCCCGCGCATTCGGCTGGCGCTCATCGACGGTGATCACATCGCCGTGCAGATACACGGTATCCGCGACCGGCGTCGGCGTGGCCGCCCGCGCCGGAAAACCCGCGCCGGTGGCCACAATCGCGGCCGCGCAATATATCGAAGCCGGTAGCGCACGCCGGAGCCAGTTCATCCGCATTACCGATTTCTCCAGAATTTTTTGCGCGAATCGCGCCGCTTGAACAGACTGCGAAACTGGCGCCAGTCGAATCGGCGTTCCGCTTTTTACCATGTCCGTGCTTGTGATCTCTCCATCTTCGATGATTACGCTCCGCTTGCAAATATTTGCGTCGCTCAGCGCGCATGCGGAATCGGTCAAAAACGCACCACGCCCGCCCGCGCGTCGAACACGGCGTGCGCCGCACCGGCGCCGGATTGCCGTTGTTTATGCGCATCGTTGATACAACAGATCCGGCACCGCATGAAAAGCAGCCCAGCGCCTGACAGCAACACTCAGCGGCGGCGCATGGGCATGATGGAGAGGTTCGGGGACGGCCGCTTGCGCCGTCCCCGTCGTTTCTCAATGCGTAGCGGCGGCTTGCCGCGACGGCTTCACCTGCACTTCGATCTTGCGGATATCGCCATCGAAGCGGCCACCGCTCGCATAATCGTCGGTGACCGGCGTGTCGGCGTCGAACCCCACGTCGAAGGTATCGGTCATTTCCGGCAGTTTGCTCAGCGTGCGCGCGATACGGCCCTGCGCCACCTCCTGGCCGTTGACGCTGATGCGCATCAGGCCGCCGGCGTTGAAGCCGCCGTCGTAATCGAAGTCGTAGCGCAGGCGCACCGGACCCGCCGGCAGCGCGGTATCGCCGCTCACGCGATAGCTGTCGCCGCTCTGCTGGGTCGCCGCCATCAGCGCGACGGGCTTGCCGTCTTTCAGGTAGAAACTCCAGCCGCCGAATTTGCTGCCGAGCGCGATCAGCACGCCGCTGCTGTGTTGCGGCACCACCAGATCGGCATCGATGCTGAACGAGTTGTGCAACAGGGGCGCGGCGCTCGGCGCCGCCAGGCTGATATTTTTACCCCAGTACACATAACGTCCGGACGCGGGACGCGGCGCGTGCTGGCCGGCGAGGAAGCGCTGCATGTTGAGCCGGTTGTCGAGCGGCAAGACCTGGTTCTTTTCCGCCTCGGCCAGGAACAGCGCCTGCAGCTCCTTCAGTTTTTCCGGATGCTGGGCGGCGACATCGTGAGCCTGGGCAAAGTCGTGCTCGAGGTCGTACAACTCCCAGCCGTATTCGGTGGGCAGGCCTTCCGCCGTGAGTTTCCACGGCAGGCGCTGCGGAATGGTATTGGCCAGCCAGCCGTCGTGATAAATGCCGCGGTTGCCCAGCATTTCGTAGTACTGCGTGGTGTGGCGCGACGGCGCCTGCGCCGCGTCGAAGCTGTACACCAGGCTGCTGCCGTCGAGGCGCTGCTGCGGCGTGCCGTTCACCATCGCCGGCGCCTGCACGCCCGCCGCATCGAGGATGGTCGGCATCACATCGGTGACATGGGAATACTGCGAACGCAGGCCATGCGTTTTGATCCGCGCCGGCCACGACACCACCAGGCCGTTGCGCGTGCCGCCCAGGTGCGAGGCGTATTCCTTGAACAGCGGGAACGGACGATCGGTGGCCCAGGCCCAGCCGTAGCCGTAGTTTTCGCGCACGTTGGGGCCGCCCAATTCGTCCAGCACGGCCAGCAGCTGCGCATCGCTTTCGCGCATGCCGTTCATCGCCGCCGCCATCGCATTGGTGCCGCCGTTCGGGCCCGCCTCGGCGGCGGCGCCGTTATCGCCTTCGATGAACATCACCAGCGTGTTGTCGAGCTGGCCCATGCGGCGCAATTCGTCGAACACGCGGCCGATCTGCGCATCCTGGTAGGACAGCATCGCGGCGAACACTTCCATCATGCGCGCGTTGACGCGCTTCTGGTCGGGTGTGAGCTTATCCCAGGCGGAAATCGCCTCGGGGCGCGGCGTCACCGCGGTGTCGCGCGGAATGATGCCCATTTTTTTCTGGCGCGCGACGGTATCGGCCGCGACCTTGTCCCAGCCGCCATCGAATTGGCCACGGAATTTTTCGATCCACTCCTTCGGCGCCTGATGCGGTTCGTGGCCCGAACCGGTGGCGTAATACACGAAAAACGGCTTGTCCGGCGCCGCCGCCTTCTGCGTGTGAATCCAGTCGATCGCGTCGTCGGCCAGTTCCTTGTCGAGCATGCCGCCGTGGCGTTCGGACGCTTTCACCGGCGTGATGCCGCGATACAGCGCCGGCGTGAACTGATTGGTTTCAGCGCCGATGAAACCGTAGAAATATTCGAAGCCCAGGCCCGTCGGCCACAGGTCGAAGGGACCGGCCGCCGAGGTCTGCGCTTCGGGCACGTTGTGGTGCTTGCCGAAAAACGCGGTGCTGTAGCCGTTGCCGCGCAACACTTCGGCCACCGTGGCGGCGCTGCGCGGAATCACCGACAGATAACCGGGAAAACCCGTGCTCAGATCGACCACCGTGCCATGTCCCACGGCGTGGTGATTGCGGCCGGTGAGCAAGGCGGCGCGCGTCGGCGAACACATCGCCGTCACATGAAAACGGTTGTAGACGAGGCCCTGCGCCGCGAGCTTATCCAGGTTCGGCGTCGGCACCGGACCGCCGAAGGTGCTGGCCGCGCCGAAGCCGACATCGTCGGTCAGGATCAGCAGCACGTTGGGCGAGCCCGCGCGCGCCCGCAGCGGCGCGGGAAATGCCGCGCTCGAATCGGCATAGGTCTGCCCTATTTTTCCGGCAAACGGCGTCGCCGGTTGCGGCAAGGTGGCACCATCGGCACGCGCCGTTTCAACCGGCGCCAGCAGTGCAGTCAGCAGGCTGACGCACACCAATAAACGTTTCATCGTTATGACTTCCTTCTTCGATTTACAAACACAACTCGCTTCAATTCAAAACACGCTTGCATCCCATTCACAGCACTCGGACTTCCATTCACAACACTCGTATTTCCATTCACAGAACTCTTTACTTCCATTCACACCGCTCTTGCTTCCATTCACAAACACACGTGCTCCGTTTCAAAAACACACTCGGTCGTGGCGCGCCGCCGCATTCGCTTGCCGCGATTTGCCACGTTTTTCTACGCGCTTCCGTCATCGTCTTTGTTGTTCCGTCATCCGCGCCGCGTATCATTTCAAACGATTTGTTTTTATGATCGCGGACTCATATTTCCGTGGAGGTTGTCATGCCCAGAACACACACCCGTTATGGATGGCCGGTCGTCACCCTGCATTGGCTGATGCTGCTGTTGCTCGTCGCGGTTTACGCCTGCATCGAGTTGCGCGGCGTTTTCCCCAAGGGCAGCGCCGGCCGCGACGCGCTCAAAACCTGGCATTTCATGCTGGGTCTGTCGGTGTTTGCCCTGGTCTGGCTGCGCCTGCTGGTGCGCCTGTGCAGCAAAACTCCGCCGATCGAACCGCCGCCGCCACGCTGGCAGGCCTGGGGCGCGCATCTGGTCGGATTCACCCTGTATCTGTTCATGATCGCCATGCCGCTGCTCGGCTGGCTGACGCTGAGCGCCGCGAACAAACCCATTCCGTTTTTCGGCCTGGAGCTGCCGCCGCTGATCGGCGCGAATAACGCCGTCGCCCACCAGCTCAAGGAGCGCCACGAACTGATCGGCACCATCGGTTATTACCTGGCCGGCCTGCACGCGCTGGCGGCGCTGTACCATCACTATTTCCGCCGCGACAACGCGCTCAAACGCATGCTGCCCTGAACGCGAAAACCGATTTCTCCGCTGCTCTTCTCGTTGTCATCCGGAGCAAAAACCCCGGTAAAAAAAGCTGGGCGGGAGACGCCCACCAGCGGCGGACGGCGCCGGCCGTCCGTGTCATTTCATCCGCGACTCCTCACCACCGGTAACCCAGCGTCATGCCGAAGGTGCGCGGCTGGGTCCAGGCCGCGTTCTGGAAATAACTGAAGTCGATCAGGTTGATCAGCTTCTTTTCGTCGGTGAGGTTGCGCACCCATAACGACACCTCGCCCTTGCCCGTCTCGGTCAGCGGAATGTCCGCCAGCAACAGCCGCGCATTGAGCAATCCCAGCGATGGCATTTTGTTGATGCTGGCGAGAGAACCGCTGCCGGCGTCGGCGCAGGTCAGCGAGCGGTTCGAAGCATAGGCGTAAAACGACGCCGTCCAGGTGTAGTCGACAATGCCGCGCAGGGTTCCGCCGTAGAGTTTTGCCAGCTCGCCGTCGACATTGAGATTCAGCGTGTGTCTCGGCGCGTATGGCATCACGCGGTTATCGGCGGTGTCGATCAGCGCCGTCGGCGCAACGCCGGCCAGCGCCGCGGTGGCGGCGTTGCGCGGATGATCGAGATACTCGTCGAATTTGCCGTGCAGATAACCGTAGCTGCCCTGCACTTTCCAGCCGTCCACCGGCAGCAGCACGCCCTCCAGCTCAATCCCTTCCATGGTGGCCTTGCCCGCGTTGAAGATTTGCGAGGTGGTGGTGCCCGGCGGCAGCTGGCTGAGCTGCATGTCGGTGATCTTGTTGCGGAACAGCGTCAGGTTGAGTTGCGCGCGCTGATCCCAGAATTGCGATTTGACGCCCGCTTCATACGTGGTGGCTTTTTCCGGCCCATACGGCGTGGTCACGCCCGCGACCGTCGGCAGCTCGGCGGAAAAACCGCCGCTGCGAAAACCTTTCGCCACCCGCGCGTACAGATTGATGTCGTCGCTGAGCGGGTAAGTGGCGGAAAACGATGGCGTGGTGGAGCTGAACGAGGCCGCCGCCTCGGTCGGCGGCAGGATGTAAAACAGCTCCGGCCCGCGATAGCCCGCGGTGGCGACCTGCGAGGACTTGTTGGTGCGCCGCTCCGTGGTGTAACGCAGCCCGGCGGTCAGCGTCAGCGCGTCGATCACTTTCCAGTCGAGCTGGCCGTACAACGCCTTGGCCTGGTCGCCGGTTTTGTAATTCACGAATTTGTCGGCCGCCGGCGGCGGGCTCAGCGCGATATGCTGGCCGCCGGTGGTGCTGCCGCTCTCGTTGAAGAAGTAATAACCGAGCACGTAATTCAGGCGCTCGGTATGGCCGATCCACTGCAGCTCATGCGAATACGTGCGCACGCTGGTGTCGCGCCCGGTCAGGATCAGGTTGACGGGCGTGCCGTCCAGGTCGAGGCGGTCCTTGTATTCCATCTCCCGATACGAGCCGATGTACTTGAGCGTGTTGCGATCGTTCACGTCGTAGCTCGCGACCAGGGCATGGCCGTCGACGCTCAACCACTGGCCGGTCTGGGCGCCGGGATCGAGCGCGACCGAGCCGGGCCGTTGCCGCGACACATAGGGTTCCATCTGCGGCTGCGCCGCGATCAGGAAATTGCCGGCCGCGGTCAGGCCGAACCCCGAGAGCGTCTGTCCGAGCGAGGCCAGCGAGCCGTCGGTGCCGCGCACGGAATACAGCGTCATCGGATATTCCGACTCGCCGGCGTTGGTGTGATCGAATTTGTAATCGAGCTGGAATTGCGGGCTGATATCGAAATTCGCCGCGGCGCGCCAGGCGTGGCGATTGGCGTCACCCTCGTCCTTGCCGGTCTTGTTGCTCATCCAGCCGTCGGATTTTTCGTTGCGCGCGCCGAGCGCCAGGCTGACGATGCCCATCTTCGGCAAATCAAGGGAAATGCGCTCCACCTGGTGGCCGTAATTGCCGACCTCCAGCGAGGCCGAGCCGCCCCAGACGCCGGTCGGCTTGCGCGTGACGAAGTTGATCGCGCCCGCCATCGTATTGCGCCCGAACAGGGTGCCCTGCGGACCGCGCAGTACTTCCACGCGTTCCAGGTCGAGCAGCTCGAACAGGCTGCCCTGGGATTTGGCGATGTATACGCCATCGACGTACATGCCCACCGCCGGGTCGACGTAGATCGCCGGCTGGCCGGTGACGCTGCCGCGGATCGAGATCTGGGAAATCAGGCTGCTGCCCGGGGATTTGCTGACCTGCAGGTTGGGCGCCAGCGCGTTCAGGGACATGCTGCCCTCGATGCCGCGGCTGGCCAGTTGTTCGCCGGACAGCGCGGTGATCGCGATCGGCACCTGCTGCAGGTTTTCCTCCCGCTTCTGCGCGGTGACGATGACTTCCTCCAGCTTGGGATCGGCGCTGGCGCCGGCGCTGTAGATCAGGCTGAATATCAGGGAATACAGGGTGCTGTGTTTATAGTTATGGTTCACGTTGTATCTCCTTCAGGAGTGTTGTTATAGATTCCATCCGGGCGCGGACGCGCGCGTTCGACCCGTCCGGTATTCGTGAAACGTCCCCTTGCCCTCGGGCCTCGCCCCATGCGGCGGACCGCGCAACGTCATCATCCCCTGCGAATGGCTTTACTCCTCCAACCCAAACGCCTTCAACCGAAAAAACGCCCCCGATCCAAGCCCTCCCCGTTGCGCACGCCCATCGGGCGGCGGCTCGCGGCCAACCCGCCTCCGCTCATTCGAACACTTGATTGAATCAAGTGTTCGATAGAAACTACACAGGGTCCGCGGGTGACGTCAAGCCACCGTCGCAAATCACGGTTTGGAGCGCCATGGCCGGCGAAAAATCGATCGATTTTGCGTGTGACTTTATCGTCTTTGCCCGTTTGGGTAGCGCTGGCTGGCCTTGCGCGTACTGGTATTGGCGGCGCGATTCGTTCTAAGGTGGCGTCCTTTCGCTTTACTCACGCTGCAAGGAGTCCCTTCCGATGAAACCCTTACTCGATTCCCCCAATACCGCGGTCGTTGTCACCGGCGGCGCCTCCGGCCTCGGTCTCGCCTCCGCGCGGGCGCTGGCGGCGGTGGGGCGCGGCGTTGCACTGTGGGACATCGACGGCGCCAAGGCGGCGGCCGCCGCCGCCGACATTCAGGAAGAGTTCGGAGTTACGGCCCTGGGCGTGGGCGTGGATCTGCGCGACGCCGCGGCGCTGGCGCCGGCACTGGCCGCCACCCGCGGGGCGCTGCCGCGCATCGGTGGCCTGCTGCACGCCGCCGGCACCGTCGACACCGGCTCGCTGGAAGGCATCACCCCGGAAAGCTGGGAGTCCGGCATGAACGTGCACCTGCGCTCCCTGGCGCTGCTGGTGCAGGCGCTGCTGCCCGACCTGCGCGCCAATCCCGGCTCCGCCGTGGTCGGCATCGCCTCCATCAACGCCACGCTGGGCAATCGCATGAATCCGATTTACAGCGCCGCCAAGGGCGGCATGCTGTCGCTGATCCGCTCGCTGGCCGATCGCCTGGCGGAAGACAACATTCGCATCAACGCCCTGTCGCCCGGCATGATCCTGACGCCGATGATGCGGCCGGCCGTCGACAACGTGCCCGCCGGCACCTTCGAGCGTCGCATTTTGATGGGCCGTTTGGGCGAGCCCGAGGAAATCGGCCGCATGGCGCGTTTCCTGTTGTCGGACGAAGCCAGCTATGTCACGGCTTCGGAATTCGTGGTGGATGGCGGCAACATTTCCTCGCAGCGTTTTTAAGCGGGTACACAACCTTGAGGTAGAGACGGGCGTTTGCAGCCCGTCGCGCTTTATCCAACGGAGAGACATTGCATGGACAATAGCGAACGCCGCGCCATCGCCAGGGGCGAGGCCCGGGAACGCATTCTGATTTCGGCGGAAGAACTGATCGCCGAGCACGGTGTCAAGGGCGTTTCCGTGCGCAGCATCAACGCGGCGGCGGGCGTGAGCTCGGGCATTCTGCACTACCACTTCGGCAGCCTCGACAAGGTGGTGGAGGCCTTGCTCGAACGCCACATGATTCCGCTGATGGAAGAACGGGTCGCGCTGTTCAGCGAATTGCAGGCGCGCGCGACCATATCGGTGCGCGATGTCGTGGAAGTGCTGGTGCTGCCGCTGGCGCGGAAAATCAGCGGCGACAGCGCCGGCGGCCACCGTTACATCCGCTTCCTGACCCGCCTCAATCACGACCGCAGCCCGGAAACGCTGCGCATTTTCGAGCGCTATTTCGGCGCCCAGGTCAGCTACGTGACCGGGCTGCTGCAACGGGCCTTGCCGCACATACCCCAGGAAGTATTCCGGCTGCGCCTGCTCGCCGGCTCGCACACCATGCTCTACACCCTGGCCGAGCTGGAGGTCGCCGGAAGCACCGGAGAATCATTGGAAAAACAGGTGTTTTGGGAGCAGGTGGAATTTTTGATCGAATATCTTTGCGGAGGCCTGTCCGTGGAAACCGCGTTTACGGGATTGGGAAGCACGCCGCGCCAGGCGCAGTGATGCATGAAGAGCGAATGGAAATCCATTCGCGCGAACCGGACCCCGGCCGAGCGGCTCGGCCCGTTTAAAAATTCCGGCAAAGACCGTGTGAAAAGTCGTACCCGGAAAACCCAAGCCTCTGAAAACACCGCCAACCGGCGCACCTTTCGAGCATTGAGTCCGCATCCTTTATTGCCGTCGGACCGGTTTTATAACTGTTTGATTCTACTGGGGCCTTAAAGTACACTGCCGCCCGCCTCGCCATGCGAACTCAGTTGCCCGAGTGGTGAAATTGGTAGACACAAGGGACTTAAAATCCCTCGGGGGGAAACCTCCGTACCGGTTCGACCCCGGTCTCGGGCACCATCCCACCGTCCAGACACATCCAACCCCGTCCGATAAAGCCTCGTAAGTCACTGTTTTTACGAAATCTTCAAAACCGACTACTCCAACATGGTCTAGCTCAGATCGCTGACATCCCGCGCAACTCGGGGGTATATTTTGGGGGTATCGACGTACTCCCAACGCAAGTACCCCAGCACCTCTCTGGAGATACCCCCAGATGCCGCTTACGGATGCCGCCGCCAACCAAGCCAAGCCCCGCGACAAGGATTACAAGCTGGCCGATGGTGGCGGCATGTTCCTGTTGGTGAAAAAAGACGGCTCCAAATACTGGCGTTTGAAGTACCGTTTTGACGGCAAGGAAAAGCTGTTAGCCCTTGGTGTCTACCCCGCTGTCTCCCTCGCCAACGCCCGTAGGAAAATGATGGAAGCCAAACTCACTTTGGCGAATGGCGAAGACCCCGGCGAACTGCGCAAGGGTCAAAAGCGCTCGCAGCGAATGACCTCGGCCAATGCCTTCGAGCTGATCGCTCGGGAATGGTGGGAGACCGCTGGAGCGAGGATCACGGCAAACGTGTTCTTGAAACGATGGAGGCCGATATTTTCCCGCATATCGGCGAAAGGCCCGTCGCCGAAATCCAGCCGCTCGAAGTACTGGACGCCGTGCGGCGTGTGGAGCAGCGCGGCGCGCTCGATGTAGCCAACCGCCTGCTGCAACGTTGCGCCGCCGTGTTTCGTTACGCGCTGCAAACCGGGCGAACCTCATTCAATCCGGCGACCGATTTATCGGGAGCGTTAAAAGTACGCAAAGTACGGCATCAACCCTCTTTGCCGCGTGCGGAATTGCCGGAGTTCTTCAAGCGCCTCAACCGCTATGAAAGTTATCTGCAAACCGTGCTCGCCATGCGTCTGCTGATACTGACCTTTGTGCGCCCCGGAGAATTGCGCGGTGCGTGCTGGTGCGAGTTTGACCAGAACGCGCGAGAGTGGCGCATCCCCGGCGAGCGCATGAAAATGAAAACCGAACATATCGTGCCGCTTTCCCGGCAGGTCACGGGGGTTTCCCCCCCCCGAGGGATTTTAAGTCCCTTGTGCCTATCTGTTTCATCACTCGGGCAATTGAGATCGCGTGCCAAGGCGGGCGGCAGTTTACTTGAGCGATCTAATGGAATCAAATAGTTATGAATAGAGTTCGTACACAAAGCAGAGGTACAAGACACAACTCACGGCCAAGGATATTGGCTATCACACCAATTTTCGCTCCAGAAAAAATACCTGATCGTATTATTCCAGAACAACTGGAAAACATTATCCTTCAAAAAATCTAAAAATAGTCACGCGAAAAACACTTAACCCCGTGTAAAACCAGATTGTTGTTATACAAAACATAGGCCCCACTGTTTCATGAGATCAGCCGAGCAGAACAACTAAATAAACAAGAGAAACTCAAAAATGAAAATGGATTTCAAAGAAAAAATAGCATTGATTACCGGTGGCAGTGCTGGATTAGGCCGCTACTATGCAAAGTTTCTGGCCGATCAGGGGGCATTTGTCATCGTTAACGGGCGTAGCAATCGGTGCCATCAAGTCGTCGCCGAAATTATTGAGAACGGGGGAAAAGCCAGCGCCGTCATTGGCACAGTATCCGACCCTGAGCAATGCAAAGATATTATTACAAAAGCCATATCTCTCGGAGGGACTGGGCGCCTGGATATTTTAATAAACAATGCAGGAAATTACCCTGACCCCAAAATCAATTTAGACAATATTGACAATGAAGACCTTGATACCATAATGCGAGTACACGTAAATGGCTCGTTCAACCTTTCCTTGTTAGCACTCCGCCACATGTTCAAACAGAACTACGGCAGAATACTCAATGTATCGTCAGGTACAGCCATGGGAGGGATACACCCGTCAAACATTGTCTACGGAGTGGCGAAGGCGGCAATTATTGGCCTGACTAAAAACCTTGCCAAAGAATGTAAAAAGACCAACATTCGTATCAATGCAATCATGCCATTCGCAATCCCGCCCAACTCTATTGTTCGCGATACGACTCTCAAAGCCAAACCCCACTGTATTACCCCCGAACAGGTATGCCCGGTAGTCGCATGGCTTGTTCATGAGGATGTCCCCTGTAATGGTGAGGTTTTCTTTGCCTCTAACGGAAAGATAGCGAGGGTCTTCTGGGGACAGACCTCAGGGCTTCGAGACTCAAATCTGACCGCAGCCAAAATTGGAGAAAACTTCTCCACAATAATGGATACGGAGCAACACCACGTCCCCGGCAGGTTTATGGAGACCATCGATCCGGATATCGCAGAGCTACTGAACTGGGATAGCGATGCGGATTAACCTCCCTTTCCCACCTTGATGCTTTGAGGGTGCTTCTTTAAAGCAAAAGCAATGATTGTATCGCCACGGGGCGAATTGTAATGACTGCCACCGCTTGCAGTGATGACAATGAATTGCCGGCCATCGATTTCGTAAGTCGCCGGCGTCGCATGACCGGCGAACGGCAATTTCGTTTCCCACAAAAGCTCGCCGGTTTTCTTGTCGAAGGCGCGGAACATGCCGTCGAGCGTGGCGGCAATGAATACCAGGCCTCCCGAGGTGACCAGACTGCCGCCAAAATTCGCGGTACCGGTTGGCGGTATGCCTCGTTTGGTCAGTTCCTTGTATTCCCCTAGCGGAACACGCCACAAGATTTTCCCGCTATCGAGATTAATCGCGTTGAGCGTGCCCCAGGGCGGTTTCGAACCCGGATATCCCTCTTCATCCTTCAGCGGCGCCTGCCCCGTCGGCGTGGTGATATACGCGGAAGCGAATGCCGATTCCGCGCCCGTGCTGGATGAGCGTACAAGGTAGTTCGCGAGACTCTGCACATCGCTGGCGCCCAGCGTTTTTGCAAAGGAAGGCATCATGCCCCGGCCGGTCGCGATGACACCTGAGATTTCCTGGGAAGAAAGCCGGCTCGCCACGGCTTTCAGCGAAGGTGCGTGGCCTTGCCCCGACATATCCTGGCCATGACAGATCGCGCAGTTTTGCTGGTAGAGCGCCTTGCCAACGGTGTCCGATGCATTGTTGTTTTCGAACTTGTCCGGCCGCGGGTTCGCCTGAGCGCTGCGATGAGGTCTTTTTTCCATCTGGACGAGCCAGGGCAAATGGTTGCTGTTGACATACAACAGGTGCGACTCCGGATCGAACGACGCTCCGCCCCACTGGGCCCCGCCAAACACGCCAAAATAAATCGTGCCCTCCAGCGAGGGCGGCTCGAACCAGCCGCTGCGCGATTTCTTGAAAAGAGTCCGGATGTCATTGTGCGCCTTGGCATTGAGGTCAGTGATATCGCTTTCTGAAAAGGTGGTCTTCGCGAAGGGCTCCGGTGTTTCAAAAACCCGCTGCACAGGCCAGGCGCGCTCGCCGGGTATGCCGGAGGCTGGCGCGGCTTTCTCCATGGAGGGATATAACTGCGCTCCAGTGTCACGATTCAACAACAGAACATTGCCCCGCTTCGTCACCTGGGCGACGGCATCGATGTCCTTTCCCCGAAATTGAACGCGCACCAGATTCGGCGGCGCCGGCAGGTCCAGGTCCCAGATATCGTGGTAGGTTTCCTGAAAGTCCCACAGCAATTCCCCCGAGCCGGCTTTGAGCGCGATGACACTGTTGGCAAAGCGATTGCGCCCCGGCCAATCGCCCGCATAAAAATCAGAGGCTTTGGCTTCGACTTTCGGCGCCGACGTCGCCACGTAAACAACGCCGCGACCGGGGTCGAGGCTCATGCCGGTCCAGGCGTTCGCTCCCAGCGCATGCGCGGCGCCCTGCTCTCCCCAGGTTTCGTAACCGGGTTCTCCGGGCCTGGGAATAGTGCGAAAAACCCAGCGAACACGACCGCTCCGAGTGTCGTAAGCGCGGATCTGCCCGGGGCCGCGCGCGCCTCCGCTCGAGCCGACGATCAACACGTCCTTGTAAATGACGCCTGGGGAGGAAGCATTGACGCCCATGTCGATACGGCCCTGCCGGCCAAACGCCTTGACGGCTTTTCCGGATCGCGCGTCGATGGCATACAGCGCATTGCCATTAACCAGGAAAAGGCGATCGCCCGCGGCAAAATCGGGATTTCGCCAATAGCTGACGCCGCGCATGGGCACCATCGTTTTTTCATCCGGAGTAAACGACCAGCGCTTTTCGCCCGTTGCCGGCGACAGCGCCGACAGCGTTCCCACCGCGGAGCGAACGTATAAGGTGTTATTCACCATCAACGGATTGAACTCGTTCGCAAACGCCGTCCCTTCATTGGGAGAGTAAATCCAGGCGACCGCCAGATCGGAAACCGTGCCCCGGTTTATCTGGTTCAACGAGGAATAATGGGTGTTGAACAAGCCGCCATTGTAGGCGGGCCATTCCTTCGCGGCGGCGTATTCACTGGTCGTCGCCGTCAATGCCGGCATCGGCCGGATAAGAACGAAAAGAATAGAGCACCAAAATCTGAAATCACGCATCGATCTGCCCAGGTCTGCAAAAAAATAGCTGGGCAGTTTTTGCAATATCGCGGGGTGATGGGAATTTCCCGGCCGGTCAAATCGTGTGTCAATTCATCTGCTCAAACGCGGACACACAACACGGATGCATGGGGAAGGCACAAGGAGAGAAAAAGGGGAGAAAATCGAAAACAGCAGCGCCGCTTGACGGCCAGATACATGGGATGACAGAGAAGTCGAACTTGCCGCCCTCCCTGAACAGGAGGGCTTTCACACGGTGTTTTTATTTCACCGACTTTTCATTTTCACCGACTTTTCATTTTCATCGATTATGGAGGCGCGGGTCGGAATCGAACCGGCATAGACGGATTTGCAATCCGCTGCATGACCATTCTGCCACCGCGCCGTAACTGCTGACAAAACCCCGGGCAAGAGTCTTGCTGAATCTGGAGCGGGAAACGAGGTTCGAACTCGCGACCTCAACCTTGGCAAGGTTGCGCTCTACCAACTGAGCTATTCCCGCAGATCCCCTGCTCCTGGAGGCCGATGGCCGATTACTTCCCGGAGCATTTTTGGGAGCGCCCATTTTATTGACTCGCCTTTTTATGTCAAGCCAACAAGCACCCGCATGAGACAATAAATTTTCAAAGTTGCAAAAAAACAGCGATAACGCGGAAAAAACAAGCAGAAATTCCGCTTCCCGATCACTCAGCGCCGCATTTCTATCCAGGCGGCGCGCAGGTACAACAGCATCGACCACAGCGTCAGCAGCGCGGCGACGTACAACAGGACCGTACACAACGTCGACAACCAGGCGCCGCTGCTGGGCGCGATCAGCAGAAAACCGGTGATAGCGATCATCTGCACCGTGGTTTTGACCTTGCCCACATAGGAAACCGCAACGCTGGTGCGGCGTCCCACTTCCGCCATCCATTCGCGCAGCGCGGAAATGACGATCTCGCGGCCGATAATCACGATGGCCGGCACGCTGAACCACCAGGCGTGATAGCGCTCGGTCAGCAGCACCAGCGCGATCACCACCATGAGCTTGTCGGCGACGGGATCCAGGAACGCGCCGAACGGCGTCGATTGATTGAGGCGACGGGCCAGGTAACCGTCCAGCCAGTCGGTGAAGCCGGCAATGGCAAACACCAGCGCCGACGCCGCGTAGCTCCAGGATTGGGGCAGATAGAACAGCGCAACGAAAACCGGTATCAGGACGATGCGCAGCAGTGTGAGAGCATTCGGTATGTTCATTAAACGCCCTGGTTCGATGCCAGCCGCTGCAACAGCGCGGTCATGACGCGATTGTTGTCGTCGGCGCGGTGGATATTCGCGAAGATTTTGGCCTCCGATTGCACGTAGGCGCCGTCCGCCAGCAGGCCGTCGGGATCGCCCTTGACCATCTGCCGCACCGCGGCGGCGGTCGCCTCGACATGGAATTGCAGTCCCAGCACGCGCTCGCCCAGCGCGAAAGCCTGGTTGCGGCAGGCTTCGCTATCGGCCAGACGCAGCGCGCCTTCGGGCAGGTCGAACGTGTCGCCGTGCCAGTGAAGCACGATGAATTCATCCGGCATTGCGGCGAACAGCGGATGCGCGCGCCCGGCTTCGGTTTTGCGGATCGGCCACCAGCCGATTTCTTGCTGAGGCCCCGGATACACGGCGCTGCCGAGCGCGCTGGCGATCAGCTGCGCCCCCAGGCAAATGCCCAACACGGTTTTACCGGCGTCGATGGCCTGGCGGATATAGGACTTTTCGAGACGCAGCCAGGGGTGCTGTTCCTCGTCATAGCTGCTCATCGGGCCGCCCATGACGATCAACCAGTCGATATCCGGCAGCGGCGGCGCCACCGGCTCGGGCGCGAAGAAAAACGTCGCCGACAACGCGTGCCCCTGCTGACGCGCCCAATCCTCGATACAGGCCAAGCCTTCGAAGGGCACGTGCTGGAAATAATGAATGCGCAGTGGCGCCATGACGGCCTCGCGAAACCAAAGACGATGCGGAAAAATGGCAAAGCTTGCAAAAATGCAGCGGCAATCATATCGGACCGACATGACATGCGCCACGTTGCGGCGCGCCGTTCGCAGCGATAGTCATTCGCTGTGCAGGGACGAGTAAATCTGCTCCGCCATCTTGCCGCTGATGCCCGGAACCCGGCACAGGTCCTCCAGGCTTGCCGCGACAATTCCCTGCAATCCGCCAAAGTGACGCAGCAGCTCCCGCCGCCGTTTCGGGCCCACGCCGGGGATATCCTCCAGGGTCGAGCGCTTGCGTTTCTTGTCGCGCCGCAGCTTGTGCCCGGTCACCGCGAAACGGTGCGCCTCGTCGCGAATATGCTGGATCAGATGCAGGGCGCTGGAATCGCGCGGCAGCGTCAGTTCCTCGCCGGTATCCGGCCGCACCAGCACCTCCAGGCCGGCCTTGCGGTCGCTGCCCTTGGCGACGCCGATCACCAGCACATCGGCGACCTGCATTTCCTCCAGCACCTGCACGGCCTGGCTGACCTG